>Ga0116175_1000405_pt1 | contig 30633 bp, 31 predicted proteins | sample AD_UKC125_MetaG_FD_89802 | JGI IMG/M metagenome (GOLD analysis project Ga0116175, IMG submission 89802) | Active sludge microbial communities of municipal wastewater-treating anaerobic digesters from USA - AD_UKC125_MetaG | ecosystem: Engineered > Bioreactor > Anaerobic > Digestate | place: USA... | reverse complement strand
CCATTGATTCCTGAGCGAACCTTGACCGCTAGTGGCAGGTCTGATAGATTTTCGATGGTTACTTGACTGGCCAAGAAATGCCGGCGTGCCTTGGAGACAAAGCGTCTGAAGGTCAACCGCACTGCGACATCTCCCATCTCCCAAAGAAAGCTTCGGCTGAGTTCCCCAGTTTTCAGATTGAGAATCTTGCGGTAATCACTCCAGCTCCCCTGCACAAGCGACAAGGCATGACCATTCAAGGTCAACTCCATGGCCAGCATATCGGGAACATTGGGTAACTCTGTCACTTCATTTTCATCAAAGGCATTGAAGGTCCCGGCCACAAAGGTATCCCGTTTTTCCCCCACATAGGCCTCTTCCTCAGAACTTCTGGTACAGAGATAGCCATTTCCCAAAACCATGATACTCTCTGTCTTCCCTAAAAATCTTTCATCAAAACCCCGCTGTTCAATCTGCCAGAGATTCTCAGGGTCATAATACATCAATGTTGCCATCTTATCATTCTACTCCTTACTGCTATCAAAATAGTGTTGGTTACGGAAAACCAATACAACAAAACCAAAGAGAAACAAGCCAATTGCCAGCACCCAGTTGACTAGGAAAAAACTGCTCAGGAGGCAGAAGATTCCGCCAATTACGCCGTAAAGCCTGGCAATCTTCGAAAAATCATAGTCATTTCGCCCCAGCCAAGCCAGAAAATAATCCAAGAGCCAAACTCCCAGAAAAGCCACTAACAAGTAAACTGTATTAATGTCTTCCACTGACAATCACCTCGCTTTGACCCATTTTATCGTGGAGAAATTGACCTTCTTTTAGATAAATCATCAGAGAAACCAGTATAAAGATGAGGCCTATTAAGGGTAAAAAATACAGAATCTTAACTGCCTCCCGCTGCCCCATTTCCATCATCGATGATGACTGGGACGCCACTTTCAGACCAGCAAAATATTTGCCTAGAGTCTGTCCAGAAAAATAGGTTGTTACCAAGACGTTGTAAAGGATAAAAAGAAAAACTGGAAGCCAAATGTGAGCAGAGTCTAAATTTGGAAAGAGAACAAAAACTAGAAATTGACAAGGAAGATAAACCACCATCAAGTCAATCAAACTCGCTAAAATTCTCTGTAGGAAGAGTATTTTTTTCATCTCTGCATCCTTTCTAAAACGTTTTAGTTAACTACATTATATTATATAGTAAGCGTTTCCAAATGTCAAGCAAAAAATAAAAGCGGTTTTAAAAAAATAAGAGTATTCCTATGAACTCTTATTTTTTGTTATATATCTGCACTTTCCCTGACGATGATCTCATAGGGCAGCAAGCGGTGGGTAACTTTTTGGTGTTCAATTTGGTTGAGCAAGTCCTTGACAGCTTGTTGGGACATGGTCTCAATGTCCTGCCGAACGGTTGTCAAACTGGGAGTCACATAGGCTGCCAGGGCCATATCATCAAAGCCAACCACAGCAGGTGGCTTTGCCAGGTTTCGCTCCCGTAAGGCCTTCAAAACTCCGATGGCCATCAAGTCACTGGCCGCAAAAACGGCATCCACTTCCTCTATTTTTTCCATTTGATAGATGTAGTCAAAAGCCTCTTCTTCTGAAAAGTGGGCATAAACGACCTGAGCATTTTTGACCTTGGACCGGTAGCCGGCCTCCCGCTTTTGTGAGACTTCATCCTGCTTGGTTCCGTTCAAAAACAGGATATGCTCATGCCCAGCCTTGATCAAGCGCTCCGTTACTTCTGCTGCAGCCTGTTCATTATCAATCGAAATGGTCGAAATGGCACCATTCCCCACCTGCAGGTCAATGGCAACAGTTGGTAGGGTAAAGTTGGCCAACTCTTTGTAGTAAGGATCTGTCGTCTTCAAACCCTGAATTAAGAGGCCAGAAATACTGTGCTCCGCGCAGAACTGCTTTAAGGATTTTTCCTTCTGCTTCTTGGTCGTCGTTCCATAGAATACAAACTCATAATCCGTCTCATCCAAATAATGACTGACCCCTGTTAAGATTTCAAATGGCATGGTTACCCCTTTTTCAACCTTTAGTCCACTTAAAATAAGGGCAATGATTTTTTTATGCTTGCTGGACAGTTTCCGGGCAGCTTGATTGGGGATATAGTCCAGTCTTTTAGCTGCTGCCAGCACTTTTTCCTGTGTCTCAGCACCAATATCTCCATATTTGTTAAATACCTTGGATACTGCACTGACGGATACTCCAGCTTCCTTAGCCACATCTTTGATGGTTGCTGTTTGTTTGTTTGTCATACTGTCACCTTACCAATTTGATTCATTGTAACACACAAGCTCCATTTTCTTCAAGTGTACCGAGCATTTTCTTTATAGACACAAAAATACCAGTCATCGATGACTGGTATTTTCAGGAGATTATGAAAAATATTTAGGATTGAATACAGTATAACCTGAAATGCTGTCCTTTTCATCGGTCCTAGGGCTGATTTTTTCTACTTTCCCCTAAAAAGGGCAAAGACTTCCAGAATCTTGGCCGCAATGGCAGACTGGTAGTCCCCGACCAGCTTAATTTGCTCATCCGCAAATTCAGTCAGGACCGAAAGATCACCAACCTGGACAGCATAAAGTGATTCCTTGAAGAGTTCAATGTCGTTTCGGTCATTGCCAAAGACGACCACATCATTGCCAACATGCTCCACCAAGGTCTTGGCCTTGTGGGTTTCTGCTGGGTTGAGATAGATGCATTTTTCCCCTTCGTCATAGAGGACTTCCAGGCTCTTTTCATTGGCAAATTGGGCCAAGGTTTCCTCAACCAAGTTTTCATGATTGCCCATGTAAATGACCATCTTGATTGGGTTTTTGATGGCATCAAGTGATAAAAATTGAGCCTTTTCCAAGGGGTCCACTCTGGAAATAAAGGGCATTTTTTCAAGAATTTGACCAGAATAGTCAAAATGATCATCGACTATGAAGGGTAAATTATAGGTCTGGCACCAATCCACCAAGATCTGGTAGGCACGCTCATCAATAGACCGCTCAAAAATCAGCTGCCCATTTTCATAGACCAGGCCGCCATTGAGTCCAACCACCAGTTTCTGACTGAGCTCTGGACCCAGGGTCGCCAAACAATCCCGATAGGAGCGGGTGGTCGCAAAGGCCAACTCATGTCCATACTGGGGGGCACTGAGCAAAACCTGCATGATTTCATCATCGATGGTCCTGCGGTCAAAGCACAGGGTCCCATCCACATCAAAAACAAACTTCATAGGAACTCCTCCTCTACTGAGCGCTTCGAAGGGCCGCCTCATAGGTCTGTTCCATCAGCATGGTAATGGTCATTGGTCCCACACCGCCTGGAACGGGCGTAATCAAGCTGGCCACAGGGGCAACTTCATCAAATTTCACATCACCAATCAACTTGCCATTTTCATCCCGATTCATGCCAACATCGATGACAACGGCTCCTTCTTTGACAAATTCCTTGGTGACAAAATGTCCTCGACCGATAGCCACCACCAAGATATCCGCTTGGCGGGCCAGTTCAGCCAGATTTTTGGTCCGGGAATGGGCAATGGTCACCGTCGCATGAGCATCCATGAGCAGCTGAGCCATGGGCTTACCAACAATATTGGAACGCCCAATGACCACCGCATTTTTGCCTGCCAAGTCCACCTGGTATTCCTTGAACATTTCCATGATACCTGCTGGTGTGGACGGCACCATGACCGCATGACCAGACCAGAGCTTGCCCATATTGGTCGGATGGAAGCCATCCACATCCTTTTCTGGAGAGATGGCAAAGAGCACCTTTTCTTCATCGATATGGGCTGGAAGCGGCAACTGGACCAAAATCCCATGCCAGTCTGCATCTTGATTATAGGTTTCAATCAGGGCCAAGAGCTCTTCTTCTGTTGTCGATTCCGCCAATCGGACAACCTGACTCTTGAAGCCAGCAGCCAGAGCGGACCGCTCCTTATTGCGGACATAGACCTGACTAGCAGGATCTTCTCCCACCAGTATCACTACCAAACCAGGAACGATTCCTTTTTCTTCCTTCAACTGAGCGGTCTTTTCAGCCAACTTTCCCTGCATTTTGGCCGCAAGTGCCTTCCCATCAATCAATGCCATAACATACTCCTTCATCTTTTTCTTTATTATACTAAAAATCGGAGTAAATTCCCAACAATCTAATCAGAAGAAAAGAGAATGTACGGATTCGAAGAAAATTTTCTGGAATTTTTCTTGAAAAAATAGGAAAACCAGAGAGATTCTTTACAAGCAAACTATCTTCTTCTATCAGAATTCTTTTTTATGGGACATCTCCGAAAAATTTTTCATCCATTTGGGGATGGCTTTTGAGATGGCTGAGGGCAGGACGACATAGGCTTCCTGGGCCAATTCATCTGCAATGGCCGAGTGAAGGTAGGTGGCTGCAGCGACACTGGCAAAGAGGTCAGCTGGGAACTGGGCCACAAAGGCTGCAATCATGCCAGCCAAGGTATCTCCCATACCGCCTGTTGCCTGATAGGGGCCGCCAACATCCAGGTAGCCAATCTGATGACCTTGATAGATCTTGCTTGCATGGGATTTGGCCACGAGGACAGTTTGGTCAGGAAAGCGGCGCAAGGCCTCCTGGGTATTGTCTTCATTCTGCTCTGAAATGGCGAGGCCAGATAATCGCTCCCACTCCTTCTGATGAGGGGTCAGGACTAGGCGCTGGGTCCGCCAGTGAACCGAGCTTTCTTGGGCTAGGAGGTTCAGGGCCGAACCATCAATGACCAAGCTTTGATGAGGCTGAACTCCTGTCAGCACTAGATTCAGAATCTTTCCAGCCAGGACCGACTCCCCCAATCCTGGCCCGATTAAGAGGACATCCGCCAGCTCGATTTGTTGTTTTAAGAGGCTAAAATCATAGAGATCAAAGGCCATGGCTTCTGGCAGCTGGCTGTGGAGGGCATAAATATTGTCCTTCTCCGTAGCAACCGTCACTAGCCCAGCACCCGAATGGACACTGGCCAGGGCCGAGAGGATAATAGCCCCATTATAGGGATAAGAGCCGCCAATCAAGAGGACTTTGCCAAAATTTCCCTTATGAGACACCCTAGGCCTTGGCTCAATAACCAATCTTGCAAGTCTGTCATCAATCCGCATTCTTTCTCCCCCTTTTCTACTTCTTCTGCTTATAGTATAGCATGTTAGACGGATGCAGAAAACCCTCCAAACCAGGTTGAAGGGCTTCTTTCTAGTATTTATTCTTGTCCAGACTTTTTCATTTCGTCCTTGATGGGACAGGGGCAGGCACAGTCTCCACAGGAACCCCTTCCTTTGATAAAGGATTTGAGTCCAAAAAAGACAGCCACAGCAATGCCTAGAGCCAAGATGATGGTGGCAATCATAGTCTCCCTCCTTCTTTCAAGATAGCTAGGTTATCTAAGCCAATCACTTCATCTTCCACAGGCCTCGGTTTTCGCAAGACCAGATAGAGCAGAATAACCAGCAACAGACCCGCTGCCAAGGTCCAGACTGTCACAGCCTGTCCATCCAAAAGGACCAGACCAAACTGGTAAATCAAAAAGCAAACCACATAGGCCAGACCTGTCTGGAAACCAATGGCTCCCAAGGTCCACTTGAGGTCGTTCATCTCCCTCTTGATGGCCCCGATGGCCGCAAAACAAGGGGCACAGAGCAGATTAAAGGCCAGGAAGGAATAGGCTGACAACAGGGAGTAATCGGCCTGCAAAAGATGTCCAAGCCCCTCACTGCTAGAATCATGGTAAAGAATTCCAAAGGTAGCCACAACGGTTTCCTTGGCTGCTAAGCCAGTCACCGCCGCAACCGTCGCCTTCCAATTTCCAAAGCCAAGAGGGGCAAAAATCCAGGCCATTGACTGCCCTAAAGTAGCCAAGATACTGGCCTCGGTCTCCACTGCCCTGAGCCGCAAGTCATAAGAAGAAAGGAACCAGATGATAACGGTCAAGCTAAAGATAACGGTCCCAGCCCGCTTGAGGAAACTCAGAGCCTTTCCAGTGGCATAATGGATCACTGTCAGCATCTTCGGCCAATGGTAGGCCGGTAACTCCATGATAAAGGGACTGGTAGCTCCACCCAAAAAGCGGGTCTTTTTCAAAGCGATCCCCGAGAGGATAATGGCTGCAAGCCCAAGAAAATAGGTCGACGGAGCAACCAAGGCATTCCCAGGGAAGAAAACTCCAGCAATCAGGGCAATGATTTCCAGTTTGGCCGAGCAGGGCATGAAGGTCGCCGTCATGATGGTAATCTTCCGGTCTCTTTCATTTTCAATGGTCCGACTGGCCATAATAGCTGGAACCCCGCACCCCGTCGCAATCAACATAGGGATAAATGACTTACCAGACAGGCCAAAGCGCCTGAAAATCCTATCCATGACAAAGGCAATGCGGCTCATATAGCCCGTGTCTTCCAAAATCCCCAAGCAAATGAAGAGCACAAAGATCTGGGGCAGAAAGCCCAAGACAGCTCCCAGACCCGCTACAATCCCGTCCAAAATCAAAGACTTCATCCAATCCGCCACCTGGAGATACTCCAAGCTTGCTGCCACCCAGCCAGGAATCCATTCCCCAAAGAGAACATCATTGACCCAGTCCGTCCAGATGGTTCCCACTGTCTGGATGGACAGGAAGTAGACCAGGTACATGACCAAGGCAAAAATCGGTAGGGCCAAAAAGCGGTTGGTCACCACCATGTCAATCCGATCAGACAGATTAAACTTAAAACCAGCATCCTCCGATTGGGCCATTTTCACGATTTTTTCAATAAAGGCGTAGCGCTGGTTGATGACGATGGACTCGGAATCCTCCGTAAAAATCTCCTCGGTAATCTGGATAATGTCTTCAATTTCGTTCATCTGAAAAGACGATAAATCCAATTCCTCCTTGACCAGGCTGTCCCTCTCAAATAACTTGATGGCATAAAAACGAGCTGCGGTATGAGGGACGGAATTTCCCAAAACCTCGATAATCTGGGCAATAGCCGCCTCAAAGCGGTCATCATACTGGGGAAAGCTAGGCTCCTCCACATTCCTTCGTGTTCTTTTTGCAGCCCTTTTCACCGCCTCATCCACCCCCTGATTCTTGAGGGCAGAAATGGACAGAACAGGCACTCCCAGCCAATAGGATAACTTATCTACCTGGATACTTTTCCCCTGGCTGGCCAAAACATCCGACATATTCAGGGCCAGGGTAACCGGAATCCCTGTTTCAATCAATTGGGTGGTCAGATAGAGGTTTCGCTCCAAATTTGTCGCATCAACCACATTCAAAATACTATCCGCATGGTGGCTCAAGAGATAGTCCCTAGCCACCTTTTCCTCTGGACTGTATGGTGACATAGAATAAATCCCTGGCAAATCCTGTACATTAACCTGGGCCAGTTTGCGAACCTTACCGCTCTTTCGCTCCACCGTCACCCCCGGCCAGTTCCCCACCCGTTGGCTGGTACCTGTTAAGAGATTAAAAAGGGTGGTTTTTCCACTATTTGGGTTTCCAATTAACGCAATTTCTGTTTCCACGGCTCTATTCCTCCCCCTCTTTTGCTGCAGGGATGACACTGATCATCTGTGCCTCGGATTTCCTCAAGGTCAGCTCATAGCCCCTTAAACTGATTTCCATGGGGTCACCGAGCGGAGCCACCTTACGCAGGTAGATCTTGGTATGGCGGGTCAGACCCATATCCATCAAGCGTCGCTTAGCCTCCTTGGCTGCATAAATCCCTTCCACATAGGCAAATTCCCCTACCTTCAAGCTGGACAATGGGATGGAGGTTGCCTGACCACCTGCCTCGGCCACATCAATTTGCTGCAAGATGGAGCGGTCAAAAGCCAGGCGCGTGGATTTTACCATGACAATCCCGCCAGTGGCTGTTTTTGAAATATATTTTAAGTTGACGCCAGCTTTTATGCCCAGATTGGATAAGTGCCTCTGGCTTTCCTCCGGCAAATCAATACTGACAATCTGATAGACCGACTCCAAGGGAGCATCCAACAATCTCATGACATCAGCCTTTCTTTTTAATAATATTCATATTTTCAGACAATTCTAGTATAGCATATCCCCTCCACCAGGTCCAATCTTATCCGAAAATGCAGACAAAAAAAGACGGACCAGAGTCCGTCCTTTCCCTTATAAAACCTTACTCAAGAAATCCTTGGTCCGGTCCTCTTTGGTTTCTTCAAAAACTTCCACAGGGCTGCCCTGTTCGACAATGACTCCCCCATCCATGAAGATGACCCGGTCAGCTACTTCACGGGCAAAGCCCATTTCGTGGGTTACAATGACCATGGTCATGCCTGACTTGGCCAAATCCTGCATAACGGCGAGAACTTCTCCAACCATCTCAGGATCCAGAGCCGAAGTTGGCTCATCAAAGAGGAGAACATCCGGGTCCATGGCCAAGCCACGGGCAATGGCAATCCGCTGCTGCTGCCCTCCTGAAAGGCTCTGAGGATAGGCGTCAGCCTTATCTGGCAAACCTACCTTGACCAACAAATCTCGCGCCTTATCTTCAGCTTCAGCCTTTGATAGGCCCTTGGTTTTGATGGGAGACAGGGTGATATTGTCTAAAACAGACATATTGGGGAAGAGATTGAATTGCTGGAAGACCATGCCCATCTTTTCCCGCATCTTGAAGATGTCGTTTTTCTTATCGGTAATATCCACTCCCTCAAAGGTCACCACCCCCATGGTGGGTTCCTCCAGCAGGTTCATGGTCCGCAAGAAGGTGGATTTACCAGATCCTGACGGTCCGATAATCACCACAACTTCTCCCTGCTGAATTTCCAGGTCAATCCCCTTTAAGACCTCATTTTCGCCGAAATACTTGTGTAAATTTTTGATGGAAATAATTGCTTCAGACACCCGTCTTTCCTCCCTTGTTCAATTTTTTCTCATAGGCCTGGATGGCAAGCGTCAAGACACTGGTCATCAAGAGATAGTAGGCAGCCGCAAACAAGAGTGGCTCCTTGGTAATATAGGTCGTTGATGCAACCGTCGTCGCTCCATTCCAGAGTTCCATGACACCGATAGTGGACAAGAGCGAACTGTCCTTGACAATGGTCACAAACTCATTCCCCAAGGCTGGCAAAATATTCTTGATAGCTTGTGGCATGACAACATAGCGCATAGCTTCTCTCGGCCGAATCCCTAGAGAATAGGCTGCTTCCAGCTGCCCCTTTGGAACCGCATTGATTCCTGCCCGCACGGTCTCACTGACATAGGCACCCGAGTTCATCCCAATAATGATGATACCAGGAATGAGTCGGGTCATATCCACTGTCAAAATACCAATTCGAAAATTTGGGGCAGAAATGTGCATCATGGCAAAGGCAATCATGATTTGCACCACCATCGGTGTACCTCGGAAAATCCAAACATAGATTTTAGCCAACCAGACCAAGGGGCGAAACTTGCTGCGCTGTGCAAAGGCTATCAAGACACCCAGAATACTGCCAAGAATCACCACACAAAGGGCTACTATGAGGGTTACGACAGCCCCGTAATTAAAATAAGGCCAATACTTGGGCAAGAAAGAAAAATTCATTTGTTTACTCCGTTTTTATCATTTAAAGTGATATTGTACCACAATTTGAATAATCATACAAGAACCATGGAGTTTTATACAAAACAAAAAAGACACCGAAGTGCCTCTTTCATCCTAGTACAACAATTCGTAGATTTCCATTGCAATCAGGTCAATACTGTCAAAAGTATAGGTTTCCCGAGCAGCGACATCACGCAAAGTAAATACAGAACCATTTTCTTCATCATGATTGTATGCAACTTCCGCTACCACAACACCATCACGTTCGAAATTACGTTTAAGAGTACCACCGTCAGTTGCCATAGCTTCCAAACGGTTGATAATTCTCACCAAATGTGATTCCATGTTCCTTCTCCTATTCGTTTTATAGGTTTATTTTACCATATTTTACCAGATATGTCTTCCATAAAAGCTAGGATTCCGGCTTCATCAGTATTTTTTTGCAAAAAATCCTTCTAATCCGAGTCAGATTCTTGCTTTTTCTCGAATTATTGGTATAATGAACTTATATCTGACCTTTTCTGACCAATGAAAGGTACTTTATAGAAAGAGGTATTGCTATGCTTTGTCAAAATTGTAAAATCAACGATGCAACCATCCATCTCTATACAAATCTCAACGGAAAACAACAGCAAGTGGATCTCTGCCACAACTGCTATCAAATCATGAAAACTGATCCTAATAACGCCATTTTGAAGGGCCTAGGCGATTTGGGAAATCCAAATGATATGGACCCTTTTAGCGAATTTTTCAATAACATTGGGGGCTATCCTGGCAAAACGCCTGCTGGCCGCCAGCCCGATCAAACACCACCTACTCAGACTGGGCGTAATGGCGGAGGAGGCTTCCAACAGCCACCACAACAGCCTCAACAAGCCAATGGTCTGTTAGAAGAATTTGGTATCAATATCACAGAAATTGCCCGCCAAGGCAACATTGACCCTGTCATCGGCCGCGATGAAGAAATCACTCGGGTCATCGAAATCCTCAACCGACGGACCAAAAACAACCCTGTCCTCATTGGAGAGCCTGGGGTTGGTAAGACAGCCGTTGTAGAAGGTCTGGCCCAAAAGATTGTCGATGGAACTGTTCCTCAAAAACTCCAAGGTAAGGAAGTCATCCGCCTGGATGTCGTCAGCTTGGTTCAAGGGACAGGTATTCGCGGTCAATTCGAAGAACGGATGCAGAAACTGATGGAGGAAATCCGTAACCGCAAGGAAGTCATCCTTTTTATCGATGAAATCCACGAAATCGTTGGTGCTGGCGCAGCTGGCGATGGCAATATGGATGCTGGAAATATCCTCAAGCCAGCCCTGGCCAGAGGTGAACTCCAGATGGTTGGCGCTACCACTCTCAACGAATACCGCATCATCGAGAAAGATGCAGCACTTGAACGGCGCATGCAGCCTGTCCGAGTGGATGAGCCTTCAGTGGAAGAAACCATTACCATCCTCAAAGGCATTCAGAACAAGTACCAAGACTACCACCATGTCCGCTATACGGATGCCGCCATCGAAGCCGCAGCTATCCTCTCCAACCGCTACATTCAGGACCGCTTCCTGCCAGACAAGGCCATTGACCTACTGGACGAATCCGGCTCCAAGATGAACTTGACCCTTAATTTTATCGATCCAAAAGAGCTTGATCAACGACTGGTGGATGCTGAAAACCGTAAGGCCCAGGCCACCCGTGATGAAGACTACGAAAAAGCAGCCTACTACCGCGATCAGATTGCCAAGTACAAGGAAATGCAAAAGACCAGTCTCAATGAAGAAGATATTCCCCTCATCACTGAGAAAGAAATCGAGGCCATCATCGAGCAAAAAACCAATATTCCTGTAGGCGAGCTCAAAGAAAAAGAGCAGTCTCAGCTCATCAACCTGGCTGATGACCTCAAGGCCCATGTCATTGGTCAAGACGAGGCCGTAGATAAGATTGCCAAGGCCATCCGCCGTAACCGTGTCGGACTGGGTGCCCCAAATCGCCCTATCGGCAGCTTCCTCTTTGTCGGACCAACTGGGGTCGGTAAGACCGAACTCTCCAAACAATTAGCCATCGAGCTCTTTGGCTCAGCCGATAGCATGATTCGCTTTGATATGTCCGAGTACATGGAAAAACACAGCGTGGCCAAGCTAGTCGGCGCCCCTCCAGGCTACGTCGGCTATGAAGAGGCTGGACAGTTAACTGAAAAAGTCCGCCGTAATCCCTACTCCCTCATCCTCCTGGATGAGGTCGAAAAGGCCCACCCTGAGGTCATGCACATGTTCTTGCAGGTCCTGGATGATGGCCGCCTGACAGACGGCCAAGGCCGAACGGTCAGCTTCAAGGATGCTATCATCATCATGACTTCCAATGCTGGCACCGGCAAAACTGAAGCCTCTGTTGGCTTTGGAGCAGCCATGGAAGGACGGACCCAGTCAGTCCTTGGCCAGCTAGGCGACTTCTTCAGCCCTGAATTTATGAACCGTTTTGACGGTATCATCGAATTTAAGGCCCTTGATAAGACCCATCTCCTCAAAATTGTGGACCTCATGTTGGATGATGTCAATACCCGACTCTCTAGCAATGGTATCCACATCCATGTCACTGACAAGGTCAAGGAAAAATTGGTGGACCTAGGCTACGATCCAAAGATGGGGGCTCGCCCACTACGTCGTACTATCCAAGATCAAATCGAAGATGCCATCACCGATTATTATTTGGAACATCCGAGCGACAAAGAGCTCCGAGCAGTTATGACCTCAAACGGTCGAATTATCGTCAAATCCGCGCACAAGGAAAAGGGCGAAACATCAAATTAAATCCTAAAACTGACTTTTGGGCTAGTTTTAAGATTTATGGGGTAGAATTTTCATATTATTTTTAGTATAATAGGACTAATCAATAAAGAAGGTCGTGTTTATGACAATTCCAGTTTTCGGAGAAAAGGTTGAGGGAGTAGACTATCAGGCCCGATACGGAGTCTATGCTGTCATTCCTAATCCTGAACAAACAGAAATCATCCTCGTCCAAGCTCCCAATGGAGCCTGGTTTTTACCAGGTGGTGAAATTGAGGCTGGCGAGGACCATCAAAGTGCCCTCGAGCGGGAACTCCTTGAAGAATTAGGGTTCACAGCAAGTATCGGTCAATACTTTGGACAGGCAGATGAATATTTCTATTCCCGCCACCGGGATAGCCACTACTACAACCCTGCCTATCTTTACGAGGTCACCAGTTATACCCAAATTGGCCAACCCTTGGAGGACTTCAACCATCTGGCCTGGTTCCCAATTGACCAAGCCATTGATCAGCTCAAACGCGGCAGCCATAAATGGGGCATTGAGCAATGGAAAAATAGAAAAAATGTGTAAAAACTAGAAAAATCAACATAAGCGTGCTATAATAAATCCAAATAAGAGGAGGTCTAGCATGAAATTAATCAATACGACCAACAGCCACCTAAATCTCGTCCAGAGCCAATTAGAAAACACCGATGCTATTTTAGTGGAGACTTATTCAGCTGGAAATACCGATGTGATTTTCACCCAGGCTCCGCTTCACTATGAACTGTTGATTACCAACAAATACAGAGCTGTTTTACCAAGAGAGATTGAAGGCATCCGAGATTTTTTCCTCAAACGCAAAATAGATAAAAATTCTATCAATCCTGAAAAAATCCAAACCATCCACACCGAACGCTTGATTGAAATGTCGATTCCTATTAAACAATGAGAAAGAGTAAGCCAAGGCTTACTTTTTTTGTTGAAAAAAACCGACCTGTTTCCAGATCGGTTCCTATTTTTGAAATTCAAAGCCCCTTATTTTGCATTGCTTTCGAAGCCCTCAGCAACAGCTGCTGCAAAATTTGCTTCGAGAATCTCTGCACAATGGTCGCAGACAAAGGCTTGATATGGTCGGTCTTTGACTGTCTCATCAATGCGGCGGCATCGCTCACAAACCTGACCACTAGCATGCTCCACTACAAAGGCAACTCCATCCAAGACAAGGGCATGGTCAGGAGCAGCTTCTTCTGTGATGGTCAATTGAGACACAATCAAGAGCTGGGCAATGTCACTGTCGAGACTAGCCAGAAGGGCAGAAACAGGCTCAGATACGTAGATGGTCAAGTGAGCTTCCAAGGACTTCCCAATGATTTTCTCATTGCGGGCTTCTTCCAGGGCTTTTTGAGCCTTAGTTCGAAGAACCATAAATTCTTCCCACTGCTCAATAATCGCGTCTTGGTCAGGGAAGATTTCTGCCTCAGGCAGGTCAGCTAGTTGAACAAAGTCTTCCGCCTCACATTCGAGATAGGACCAGATTTCCTCAGCAGTGTGGGGGATAATTGGAGTCAAGAGTTTGGTGATCTTGACCAGGATATCGTAGAAGACTGTCTGCATCTGACGGCGGGCCAGGGCATTTTCAGCCTCGATATACACCACATCCTTGGCAAAATCCAGGTAGAAAGCTGACAAATCAACAGTCACAAAGTTGACCACGGCCTTATAGATACCTAAGAAATCATAATTGTCATAGGCATCCCGAATGGTTTTGACCAAACTATTAAACTTGATGGTCATGTACTTGTCCACTGGACGTAGGTCTGCATACGCGATTTTATGGACTTCAGGGTTGAAATCAGATGTATTGGCAATCAAGAAACGTAAGGTATTGCGGATTTTGCGGTAGGTTTCAGATACCTGACCGAGAATATCCATAGAAACCCGGACATCGTTATCCGTATCCACTGAGGCAACCCATAGGCGCAGGATTTCGGCACCGTATTGCTTGGCCACATCATTTGGGGAAATGATATTGCCCTTGGATTTGGACATTTTTTCACCCTTTCCATCCAAGACAAAGCCTTGAGAAAGGACTGCCTTGTAAGGGGCATGGCCATTGACCGCAACAGAAGTAATCAGCGATGAGTTAAACCATCCGCGGTACTGGTCCGAACCTTCCAGGTACAAATCAGCTGGATAGGCCAAATTCTCACGGGCATTCATGACCCCATTCCAAGAAGAACCTGAGTCAAACCAAACATCCATGATGTCTGTTTCTTTTTCAAAGAGGCCATTTGGCGAACCTGGATGGCTGAAACCTGCTGGCAGGAGGTCTTTGGCATCACGTTCCCACCAGATGATGGAACCTTCTTTTTCAAAGAGATTGGCTACATGATCCGTCACTTCCTTGGTCATAATGGCCGTGCCATCCTCTGCATAGAAGATTGGCAGAGGAACACCCCAGATCCGCTGACGGGAGATAACCCAGTCCCCACGGTCTCGAATCATATTGTAGAGGCGGGTATGGCCCCATGATGGGTAGAACTTGGTTTTGTTAATCTCATCCAGGATTTCCTGACGGAATTTGGAAACGGAGGCAAACCATTGGGGAACAGCCCGCCAGATGATTGGCTTCTTGGTCCGCCAGTCAAACGGGTAGGAGTGATTGATGACTTCCTTGGCCAACAACAAGTCGCCCAATTTTTCCAGAACAGTTGGTAGGACCTTGTCATAGAATTGCCCTTCAAAATCAGGACCGGCTGCTTCATTCATGAAACCGCGGCTGTCCACTGTCACTGCTACTTCCAGATTGTTCTGGATACCGACATTGTAGTCATCCTCACCAAAACCTGGAGCCGTATGGACAATCCCTGTACCAGATTCAGTCGTGACATGGTCACCCAGGATGACCAACTCGTCCACATGGCTATCCCAAGGGTGCTCGGTCACAATATGCTCTAAATCAGCCCCTTTATACTTGGCAACAATCTCAAAACTTTCCCAACCAAACTTAGGAGCTAAGGTATCCAATAAGGCTTCTGCAAAAATATATTTGCGGTCAGAACCAGAAACCTGTATCGCCACATAGTCCATCTCCGCACCAACGGTCAAACCACGAGAAGCTGTGATGGTAAATGGGGTTGTAGTCCAGACGACGATATAGCTGTCTGTGTCTAGGACTCCCTTGCCATCCTTAACCTTGTTGGCATAGTAGAGTGAAGTGGAATCAATATCATGGTATTCGATTTCAGCCTCAGCGAGGGCAGATTCAGAAGACCAGGACCAGTAAACCGGCTTGGCACCACGGTAGATATAGCCCTTGTCTGCCATGGCTCCAAAAACACGGATTTGAGCTGCTTCAAACTCAGGATAGAGGGTCACATAAGGATTTTCCCAGTCACCTGAAACGCCTAGACGCTTGAAGTCCTCACGCTGCTTATCCACCTGAGAAAGGGCATAATCCCGACACATCTTAAGGTAGGTGGCCCGGTCCAATTCCTTGCGCTTAACCCCTTGTTTGGCCAAGACTTGCTCAATGGGCAGACCATGAGTATCCCAACCTGGGACATAAGGGGCACGGAAACCTGACATAGACTTCGAACGGACAATGATGTCCTTAGAAATCTTGTTGAGGGCGTGGCCTACGTGGATATTTCCGTTAGCATAAGGAGGGCCATCATGGAGATGGAAGGCAGGCTTGCCAGCATTTAGTTCCTGACGTCTAGCATACAGGTCTGCTTCTTCCCAGCTCTTTTGCCATTGTGGCTCCTTGTTGGGAAGGCCAGCACGCATAGGGAAGTCGGTTTTTCCTAAGTTCAAGGTTTCTTTGAGTTTCATTTTTTCTCCTAACTATTTTACATCTAAGGTCATCACAATTTCATTTCCTGATGGACCACTACTCTTAAATTCTAAACTGTCCAAGATACCACGCATCCGATGATTGCCCATGACGTAAGCCACTCGCAGGCGGTGACATTCTGGATCAGCTTGTGCAATTTGAATCACCCATCGCATAGCCTCCTTGCCATAGCCCCGATTTTGATAATTCTGATCAATCATCAAACGCCAGACATAGTATTCCTTCTTGTCCCTATCCTTGGTCAAAAGAAGAAAACCAACCACTGTTTCCCCACTGATGATAGCATGGGGGAAGACTTGATGTTTCTCCCGCAGGAGCCAGGCCTGGGCCAGGGAATAGACATTGGAAGCGACACGACGCTTATCTTGTTCTGCAAGAGACAAATCGATAACTTGATCGAAAGTTACCTCATCAACCATTTTTAATTTAATCATAACACATAAAAAAACTTCCGCCAGAAAGGACGAAAGTTCGTGGTACCACCTTAATTTAGACAGAGTTTCCCCTGTCCCTCTGTGACTCTTAACGAGAGTCAAGCGTTTTTCCCTACTATGTTTCAGGAAAAATCCAGCAAAATGATGGCCAAAGATTGAGGGATTGCAGGTCTTCCACCATCACCTGCTCGCTAAAAATATCAAATCCTGGACTTTTTTGCTTTTGGTTTTCTATTCAGTTTCTTGGTATTCTTCGTTTTCACGATGGGAAGAAGCATCCATTTGGGAAGTGTGCCGCTGCAATTCTTCCAACTCTTCAGGTGTCAACTGACGGGTAATTTCCAAATCTTCTTCAGATGTCTCAGCAGGAGTTTCCTCTAGGACTTTTTCCAAAACCTCACGGAAGGCCTCATCAGAAGTCTGCAGATAAGTAGCTGTTGGACGAAGAATATCTTCCCATTCGGAAGAATTGATAAGAGACAATTGGCTTTCGACTGTTGATTTTAAGCGTTGATGGAAGAGTCGAGTCTTATTTTTCAGCTCCTCCGTCTCCACAACAATACTCTTAGCATTGTCTGTCGCAGACCGAAGGATGGCATTGGCCTTTTCTTTCGCTTCATTGAGAAGATTTTGTGCATCGTACTCAGCCTGTTTCAAGATGTTATGAGCCTGATCTTCAGATGCATGTTTAACCTTTTCAGCCGTATCTTGGGCCAAAATAACAGACTGGCTCAGAGATTCCTTCATTTCGTCAAAGACAGAGAGACGATCCTTGAGGGATTTAATCTCTGTTTCCTGAGCATGATTTTTATGAACCAGGTCCTCATAATCACGAGTGACGATATCCAAAAAATCATCAACTTCCTCTGCGTTATAGCCTCTAAATTTGGTGCTAAAGGTCTTATCTTTTAATTCTAATGCTGTAAGTGCCATAATGTCTCCTACTTCTTTATAATTTCGATCTCTAATTTTAACTTGCCTTGCTTAGAGAAACCTAAAAATTCCTTCAATTTCAATCTTCCAAAACCCCTCACGCTGATTAAATGGCCAATTTCCAGGGCTTTTCCAGCTTGCTTGACCTCTTTATAGTTAACCTTTACTTGTCCCGATTCTATGAGCTTCAGGGCATTAGAGCGTGAAAGCTTAAATCCGACAGCTACCAACTTATCCAACCTCAGACTGGATACGAGAACTTGATAGCTCTTATAATCTTGATTGGCCACTATGGGAAGCTGCGATAAGGTATAATTTTTCCAAGTGACAGGAACGCGAGATATTTTAGAAACCGTACTTTGGGCTAAGTCTCCAAATTTCCTATCTAATACCACAAAAAGTTGCTCATCACCTACCAGAATGTCTCCTATGAATTCCCTTCTGATTCCCAGTTGGTTCAACAGTGTCCCCAAAACTTGCGCATGGCTCAACTGATGAAATTTCCTTGGATAGCAAATTTCAAGAGCCATGATGTCAAAATCCTCTTCATTCAAAAGGTAGTAGTCAGGAGCAACAATGACTCTGATGAATTCTGTCGCTAAAATTTGACGGCTAGAATACATCTTTAAATGAAAATATCCTACAAGAGATTGGAGAATTTCCTCCTCTCTGGGATTGAGAAAGGAAGTCAAATGATAAGAATAAGTCTCTTCAACCTGTTGGCAAATATCCATCATTTTTTCAACAAAGCCTCTCTCATCAGGAGAAAAATGTTGAAAAATTCCTTCTGTCCTCTTCATCTTATTATCCCTTTAGAGGAAGAATAGTAGTCGGACAAGAACCCTAGAAATGACATTTAAAATTATCCAAATGACAAAAACTGTCCAATCTAGGCCGAAGAATTGAAGGTTAAGTTTTCGAAATGGGGTAATGACGGGACGAACCAGGGAAATAATTAGCTTACCCAGGGCCGTGTCATAAAGGCTTGGAATCCAAGTGAGAACAACATAGGCCAGCAGGACATATGAATAAATCTCAATAGCTCTCAAGAGGATAATAATAATCATCTGCATACTTCTTACCGTCTCATATCATAGTCAAAATGCGACTCTGATGGAGTGGAACTAGCTGAACGTAACTCTTCAATCTTAACTGTCACATTAACTGGGGTCAGAAGCCACATGGTATTGGAAACCTTCTTCAAGTTTCCAGCCAATACCGAGCGGGCGCCATCCAAGTAATCTAGACAACGGCGAGCCTGAGTCTCAGACATATATTGGAAATCAATCAAGACACTGGCATTTCCCAAGAGAAGGTTGACGATTTCAGGCGCCTCTTCATATCTTTTAGGAAACTTGATATCAATGGTTGTTTTCTTTGCTTCTGACTCCGACTGCAGTTCTTGCTGGCGCTCATTTAAACGTTGCAGATTGGTCTGCTCAACGGGTGCCTGCGAACGACTGGGAGTTCTTCTCATTTCAACTACATCATTGTGTTCTGTTGGAGCAGGGGCTGGGGCAACGCGCATTTTAGGGGTATCACTTCCCATGCGGTAGGCTCCTCCTCTCTCTTCTCCATCAGCTGAATCGTCAATCTCGAAGTAACTAAATAAACTTTTAAATGTGTCTTTCAGTGCCACTTTATGTTCCTCACTTAAAAAATGCTGTTCCAATACGGACAAAAGTCGAACCATTTGCGATAGCTTCTTTATAATCACCGCTCATTCCCATACTCAATTCTGTGAAGGGCATGTTGGTAATTTGAAGCTGCTGCAATTCCTTTTGTAAAGCATGTGTTTTTGAAAAAATATCCATGAGTTGGTCCTCATCAGCTCCAAAAGGAGCCATGGTCATGAGACCAACCAATTCAATTTTATCATAATTTTTGATAGTTTCGATTGCTTGATGAATGTCCTCTACCATAAATCCATGCTTGCTCTCTTCTTTGGAAACATTCACCTGAAGAAAACATTTGATGGGCTTAATGGCTCTTTTTTGAATCTCAGCGGCCAATTTGACAGAATCAAGGGCATGGAAATAATCCAGATAGTTGATGATATCCTTGACCTTACGTCTCTGAAGGCTTCCGATAAGATGCCAGGTCAGTTTTAGATCTGCCAAGGCCTCGTATTTCTCCAGAAATCTATCTACTCGATTTTCACCGATATGTTCAATTCCTGTTTTTAGGAGGTCTTTAGCAATAGAGCTGTCAACATACTTTGTGACAGCTATAATCTTTACTGAATTTTGGGGGCGATGGGCTTCTTCCGTTGCATGGGCAACAGCTTGAAAGACCTCATCTTTATTCTTTTGAAAGTTCATTTTAACGATTTCTAAAGAATGGTGGAGTATCTAATTCATCTTCATCATCTTCGATAGTGAATTTTTCAACAGATACTGCTGATTGCGCTTCTGCATCATGGGTGCGAAGAATGTTTTCACGACGGAGATCCCACTCGCCAAATGCAGATGATTTAGGAGCTTCTGCTTGAGGAACATTGCTTGCTACTGGAGTTGGTCCATCAAAACGTGTTGGACGAGTTAGGGCATTTGAAACTTCACGTTTACGTGGAGAACTTTCAACACCATCTTGACGGACACCTGTTGCAACAACTGTTACACGAATTTCATCTTTCATGGTCTCATCAATTGAAGTGCCCAACCAGATGTTAACCCCCTGACCAGCTGCTTGATGAACAATTTCAGATGCTTCTTCAGCTTCTGTTAAGGTCATATCATAGCCACCAGTTACGTTGACGATGACGTCCTCTGCACCATCAATTGTTGTTTCAAGAAGAGGTGAGTAAATCGCCTTGCGGGCTGCTTCAAGAACACGTTCCTCCCCAGTACCGATCCCGATACCCATGAGGGCATTCCCTTTGTTCTCCATGACAGATTTCACATCTGCAAAGTCCAAGTTAATGAGACCTGGGTTTGTAATCAGATCTGTAATCCCTTGAACTCCTTGGCGGAGGACATTGTCTGCCTCACTCAGAGCCTCAATCAATGGAGTTTTCTTATCAACGATTTCAAGCAAGTTATTGTTTGAAATAATCAAGAGAGTATCGACTTGTTCGCGAAGGCCATCAATCCCTTCAATCGCAAAGTTACCTCGTTTGTTTCCTTCAAAACCAAATGGACGAGTGACAACAGCGACAGTCAGAGCGCCGAGTCCTTTTGCAATACGAGCGATAACAGGTGCGGCACCAGTACCAGAACCACCACCCATACCAGCTGTAATGAAGACCATATCAGCACCTGTAAGGACATTTGTCAAAGCTTCTTCGCTCTCCTCAGCAGCCTTGCGACCAACTTCAGGATTACCACCAGCACCCAGACCACGAGTCAACTTAGGACCCAGTTGAATAACTGTTTCAGCTTTTGAGCTGCTAAGAGCTTGGACATCAGTGTTTGCAGCGATAAATTCAACACCTGCTACACCTTCTTCAATCATGCGGTTAATAGCGTTACCGCCACCGCCACCGACACCAATAACCTTAATGACAGCACCTTGTGTCGCTGCTGTTTCGAATGAAAATGTCATACTTTTAATCACCTTTTCTTAATTTACTCAAACATGCTTCCGAAGAACCCGCGGAGACGATCTCCAATGTTAGATTTTGGTTCTTCCGCTTCTGTATTGTTCACGTAGGCAGGAGCATCAGCTTGAACTTCCTCTTCAGAGTATGGTTCAACAGCTACTGGTTTTGGAACAATTGGTGAAGCACTTGGTCGTTTGGAAGCTACTGGAATATCAATTGGTTTTTGACGAAGATCCGCTTCCCCGTTGACCGCTGCTTGGGAGATTTTTTCAACATCATCCAGACCACCAACATACTCAACAAGAGCAATCACATGGGCGAAGGATGGGTTGCGAATACCGATTTGGTTCGGAATGTACAATTTTGTATTGACGCCCAAGATTTCTTGTGCCAATTCTGTAATACCCGGTAAAATCGCACCTCCACCAACGAGGACAACTCCTCCTGGCAACTCAAGGGCACGAGTACGCTCCAAATCTTGTTTCACACGAGTGAAGATTTGACGAAGGCGGGCTGCAATGACTTCAGACAAGTAGCGCTCTGTCACCTCAACAGGGTTACTCTCTCCAATCACTTCAACTGTAAATTTCTCTTTTTCAGTCGCTTGTTGCGGATAGGCAATACCATAGTTGAACTTCAAGTTTTCAGCTATGCTTTGGGACGTTGTCAAGACTTTAGAGATATCTTTGGTAATGTAGTCGCCACCTTCTTGGTAGATATTGGTGTACTGCAACTCTTGTCCGCGCATAACAGCAACTGTTGTTTGGCCGCCACCCAGATCAATAACGGTTGCGCCAAACTCTTTTTCCCCCTCATTGAGGATTGAGCGAGTTAGGGCTAACGGAGAAATCACAATGTTCTCCACCTGAACACCTGCGCGTTCAACTGTCTTACGAAGGTTGTGCAAGATGGTCCGTGGACCAGTGTAAAGCAAACCGCGCATTTCCAAGCGAATCCCCATCATACCGCGTGGATCCTTGATTCCCTGGAAACCATCCACTACAAATTCTTCTGGGACAAAGGAAATCACTTCGCGCTCTGGTGTCATGCTCTTGGTCAGAGCTGACTTTACAACATTCTCTACATCCACATCGGTGATCTCCTGTGAATTGGTTGTCACTGGAATCATACCCTGGGTTGGCTCAATTTGAAGTAGGTTTGCTGGCAAGCCAACATTGACCTTATCAATCCGAATTCCTGCTTTTTCTTCTGCCTGTGCAAGAGCCGTTTTGATTGCATTTGCTGCTACGTCAATATTTACAATAATACCGTCCTTGACACCAGCACTTTTGACATTACTGACACCAATGACATTCATCTGTCCATCAATATATTCTGCGACCAAGACCTTAATAGTGCTGGTTCCAATATCTAATCCCGTAAAAAAGCCATTTCTAGCCATTCTATCAGTCCTCTCTTACTTCCGAGTTTTTATATGATTCTCCTATTTAGGAAAAATAGAATTATTCATCCTCCATTATAACACACAATCTTTTAAAATGGGGAGAATAACCGCTTTTTTTCCATAATTTTTAAACTTTTTTTGGATATTTTTCCCAGTTATGGACTGGCATAGCTAAAAATCCCGACTTCCATGTCAACAATACTGGCTACCTGTAGTTGAGGTGCAATTTTTTCATAGTATGGTAGCTTGTAATCAATATCCGAAAGAGGCACTAAAACCTTGTGTCCACTGAACATGGTTAGGGTCAAGAGATCATTGGTTACCTTGCTAGGTGTCAACTGGACATCTTGAATATCTGTCAAGATGGATGGATTCACATTTGCCAACTGCATCACCAGTTTTTTAATCAACTCGCGGTCTGTCAAGTTAATTGTGGTATAGACTGGAGGAAGTTGATCCTGAGATGTTTCAGTTTCAGACACTGCGCCACTTGAGAGCACGGAAAAGTATTTTTCACCTTGCTTGACAAAGCCAATTTGGTTGTATTCTTGAATGGAAATCGTAAAGGTATTAGGAAAGCTAAAACCGATGGCTACATCCTTGACCCAGGGACTCGACTGTTTGATATTGTTTTCATGACCCGAACGATTGATTAGAGTGGACAAAACATAATCTTCTTGCCGAATTAGGCTGGCCTTTACAATTTTTGTGGACTCTACATGATCGTTGCCTTTGATGATGAGTTGTTTCATCTTCCCGAATGGGGTGATAAAATACAGACAGATAATCGCAATAGATAGGGCAAGGGCGATAATAGGAGTCGCTTTCCAGATTAGTTCCTGAGGGATTTGCTCTTTGCGATTTTCACTGTCTGAGTCACTTGGACTTTTCTCCTGGGATAAGATCAGTGGATCTATCTCTAGTTGCTCTTTTTTCTTGAAAAGGGTTGGTTTTTTCTGGCTTGGCTTTTTCTTCGTTTGTTCCTGTTCTGATTGGGATTTGTCTCCCTCTTTTTGGCTCGCCAAATAAGCCTCATGTCGTTCTTGCCATTTTTGCAAAAACTCACTGGGCTCGTCAGCTTCTTCCTCCTGCTTTTCTTGCGTTTCTTCTTCTAGATTTTCTTCACTTTCAGGCTCAGCGGCTACTTTCTTTTCTAGACTCTCCGCCACGGGCTCTCTACTTTCAGAATCCTCTCCAGAAGAAGTCTTGTCGGTTGGAACCGTCTCTTCCGGAGCAGAAGATGGACTCATTTCTGACTCTGTCGCTTCATGTATGTCTTTTTCAGTCATGACGCTCCTTTCCATCTATATCTGCCCTTAGAAGAGTATAAAAACTCTCCACTGATTGGATTTCCTGCGTATGGGACATCGTATCCTTGTACATATCTTCTTGTGCAAATACATCTTGAATAGACTTTAAGAGATTGTCCAAACTGAGTTGACTTTCCTGCAACTGCTTGGCGTAGCCTTTTTCCTCAAAATAACGAGCATTTTCAAGCTGATCTCCTCGACTGGCTTGTTTGCCCAATGGAATAATGAGGTGCAGTTTTTGTAAGGCTAGCAATTCAAAGAGAGTATTGGAGCCACCGCGTGTCACCACCAAATCTGATGCTTCCAGCAATGGTTGATACAAATTTGTCACATAATCTACACGGTAAATATTTTTGCTCAGTTTGTTGAGATTGGAATCCCCTGTCAAATTGATAATGTTGAATCGTTTGGTCAGTGCCTCTTCATGTTGGCTGATAAAATCATTAAAAACTTTAGCACCGCCAGAACCACCCACAAACAAAAGGGTCTTCAACTTGTCATCAAAATGGGACATGATGTCTGGGAGCTGAATGGGTATAACATTAGTCTTTGTATCCACCTTGGTCACCGCCCCCACATGCTTAACCTTCGTCAAACCGGGGTCTTGCTCAAAGGTCGTATACATGAGGTTTGCAAACTTATATGCAATCTTGTTTGCCAGCCCCATCGATAAATCTGACTCGTGGATAAAGACAGGAATCCCCAGTAACTTAGCAGCAATAACGGCAGGCACGGAAACAAAACCTCCCTTAGAAAAGAGGGCTTGCGGCTTCATTTTAAAAATAATAACAAGGGACTGAACAATACCAAAACCTACCTTGAAAATATCCAGAAGGTTTTGCCAAGAAAAATATCGGCGGAGCTTTCCAGTCGCTATGGAATGGAAGTTGATATCTAACCCCGAATTAGTGATTTGTTCGTGCTCAATACCATGCTCATCACCAATATAATGTACTTCCCAGCCATCCTCAATAAAACGGGGAATCAGAAGGAGATTGAGCGTCACATGCCCTACGGTTCCTCCTCCTGTAAAGACTATTTTTTTCATGCTTTTTCCTTTAATTCATCTACGGTTGCTAGGAAAAGATCGCCCCGTACTTCAAAATTGGCATACATATCCCAACTAGCATTGGCTGGGCTCAGAAGGACTATATCCCCTGCTGTAGCCAGTGCGAACGCTTTGCGAGTTGCATCGGCGATATCGATTGCATCCACATAGGATACCCCCGCCTTATCTGCAGCTCGTTTAACACGGTCTGCTGATTGACCTAAGATGACCATCTTTTTCAAACCTTCGATATCAGGAACCAATTCATCAAACTCATTGCCCCTATCCAGGCCGCCAGCAATCAAGATGACCTGACGATTGTCAAATCCAGAGAGGGCTTTTTGAGTAGCTAATATATTTGTAGATTTACTGTCGTTATAGAAGGAAATCTGATTGATTTTCCCTACATATTGGAGACGGTGTTTGACTCCACCAAAGTGAGATAGGGCTTCCTTGATGGCTTGGTTGTCAACACCTGATAATTTAGCCACAGCGATAGTCGCTAAAGCATTCTCCACATTATGGCTGCCAGGGACACCGATATCACTAACTTTCATGATTGCTTCATCCTTGAAGCAAAGAACCTCTCCATCCAGATAAGCACCCTCTACTCTTTCAGTGGTCGAAAAAGGCACCACTGTCGCCTGAGTGCGATTGGCAAGTTCCCGAGCTTCTGCTTGGTTAAAGTTGAGGACTACAAAATCCTCTGCGGTCATCTGGTTTTGGATATTCCACTTAGCTTCAATATAAGCCTTTACGGATCCATGGTAATCAATATGTGTAGGCATCAGGTTGGTCAAAACAGCAATATGCGGCCTAAAGTCCTTAATACCCATGAGCTGGAAGGAGGAGAGTTCCATGACAAGGACGTCCTCTTTTGTAGCCTCTTGGGCCACGTTAGAGGCCGGGTAGCCGATGTTACCGCAGAGCTTGGCAGACTTTCCACCCGCATTCAAGACTTCTGCAATCATAGTGGTAGTCGTTGTCTTGCCATTGGAACCTGTGATTCCGATAATTGGGGCATCTGAAATCAAATAAGCTAATTCAACTTCAGTCCAAACTGGCAGCCCTTTTTGAAGGGCTTTCTCTACCATAGGATTGTCGTATCGAATGCCTGGATTCTTCACCAAAAGGGCAAAATCTTCATCCAGCAAATCTAGAGGATGGCTGCCACAGATGACACGGATACCATCTTCCAGTAAACTTTGGGCGGTAGGATTCTCATCAAAAGGCTTGCCATCATTGACAGTGACAATGGCTCCTAGTTTATCCAAAAGTCGGGCAGCCGACTCGCCAGACTTGGCCAAGCCAAGCACCAAAACCTTTTTATCTTTAAAATCTGTCATGTATTTCATTTCTTTGTCCAATCTTTCTAACTCATCTATTTTACCTTGATTTGGCTCCTTTTTCAAGCCAGAGTAAACTAAATAAAAAAGAAAGAGCTGAAAAACTCTCTCTATAATAGGTATAAAGTGGTGAGCAATTTCCTGTTTTTTCTTTCCTTGTAGATTAATTAATGACCTCTTTCTTCGGTCAGGCGATATTTCTCCATTTTGAATTTAAAGAGTTCTGCATTGCTTGGCGGTGTAAACGTAATTGCGTTGGCCCCAGCTGCGATGGTGGCTTCTACACTTTCTAGACTTGGACCACCTGTCGCCATAATGGGAAAATGAGGATAGCTTTCCCGAATTTTAGTCACAATGGAAGCTGTTTGGCTACCTCCGCTAACATTGAGGATATCCACTCCTGCCTCGATGCGGGAAGCAATGTCTGCCTTGTCAGAGACAACTGTATAGATGATGGGCACATCAATCATTTTATTGATGGTCTGAATTGTTGGCACATCTGTTGGCCCATTGACCACAACTGCAAAGGCACCTTCCGACTCAGCAAAAAGGCTCATATTGCCCGATCGATCTCCCTTTGTTAAGCCACCACCCACTCCTGCAAAAACAGGCACAGAGGCAACTTGCATAATACTTTTAAGAATAGCTGGATTGGGGGTAAAGGGATAGACAGCTAAGACTGCATCGGCATTGTTATTAGCAATGATGGAAACATCCGTGGTAAAGATGACCGATTTGATACGCCGGCCATAAATTTGGATTCCTGAGCATTGCTTGATATTGGCTGGTACCTCTACTATCTCATAGCGAAGGTCTGACATGACTGACGGGATATGTTTTTTCTCTAGCATGGGCAAGTTCGTTCCTTTATATTTCTATTGTCATTGTAACACAAAAAAAGCCTGTGACAAACAAGTATCTCAGGCAATTCACCTTATTTTTTTCCAGCGCGAGCTGACCGGGGCATATGATAAATATCTCGCATGGCCCAAAGTCCTACTACAATCATGCCAATACATAGCCAAATTTCTGGCGGAGACTGGACTACCTTCAAAATTCCAAGAATGAGGACAATGACCAAGCCTACCAAGAGGAAGACCGAAGCGACCAGGTTCATGGTTCCCTTAACATTGCGCGGTGCAGCAAAAATATAAAACAAGAGCAGCATAATGGCAATAATCAGGTAAAACATAGCCGATTCTCCCTTTATTTATTATTCAGCAATTTTTTTCTTTTTATTGGCTTTATCGCGCTCAGCCTTATTCAGGATTTGCTTGCGGAGTCGGATAGAGACAGGTGTTACTTCCATGTACTCATCATCATCCAAAAACTCCAGAGACTCTTCGAGTGTCAAGATGCGTGGCGTCTTGATAACAGCAGTTTGGTCCTTGGTTGCAGAGCGGACATTGGTCATTTGTTTAGCCGTTGTGATGTTGACACCGAGGTCATTCTCACGAGCATTCTCTCCGATAATCATACCTTCATAGACTTCTGTTCCTGGGTTGACAAAAATGGTACCACGCTCTTCAATCCGCATGATGGAGTAAGTGGTGGCCTTACCTTGGTCGATGGAAACGAGGGCACCACGGTGGCGACCGCCAATTTCACCTGGAATAACTGGCAGGTATTGATCAAAGGTGTGGTTCATGATACCGTAACCACGAGTCATAGAGAGGAACTCTGTAGAATAACCAATCAAACCACGAGCTGGTACAAGGAAAATCAGACGAGTTTGTCCATTTCCAACCATCTGCATGTCGAGCATGTCACCTTTTCGTTCTGATAGGGATTGAATAATGGCACCTTGGTATTCTTCTGGGGTATCAATTTGAACGCGCTCAAACGGTTCACATTTGACACCGTCGATTTCCTTGATGATTACCTCTGGACGAGATACCTGTAGTTCATAACCTTCACGACGCATGGTTTCAATCAAGATAGAGAGGTGCAATTCGCCACGACCTGAAACGGTCCACTTATCTGGTGAATCCGTCGCTTCGACACGAAGAGATACATCCGTTTGCAATTCTGCCAAGAGGCGCTCTTCCACCTTTCGGGAGGTAATCCATTTTCCTTCGCGACCAGCAAATGGAGAATTGTTGACCAAGAAAGTCATTTGAAGTGTTGGTTCATCAATACGGAGAACAGGGAGGGGCTCCACACAATCCGTCGGTGTGATGGTTTCTCCAACGAAGATGTCTTCCATACCAGAAACGGCAATTAAGTCACCGGCCTTTGCTTCCTTGATTTCTTTGCGTTCTAGGCCAAAGAAACCAAATAGTTTGGTAACACGGAAATTTTTAGTGGTGCCATCCAATTTGGAAAGAGTAACCTGATCACCAACTTTGATGGTGCCACGGAAGACACGTCCGATACCGATACGACCCACGAAGTCATTGTAGTCCAAGAGGGAAACTTGGAACTGCAGTGGCTCATCTGAATTATCAACAGGTGCAGGAATATGCTCGATGATGGTATCAAAGATTGGAGCCATCGTTGCTTCCTGGTCTGCTGGATTATCTGACAAAGAGGATGTTCCGTTGATAGCTGAAGCATATACGACTGGGAAATCCAGCTGATCATCATCAGCCCCCAATTCGATAAAGAGCTCGAGAACTTCATCCACTACTTCTGCTGGACGAGCAGATGGTTTATCAATCTTGTTGATAACCACGATTGGTGTCAAGTCTTGCTCCAAAGCCTTCTTCAGTACGAAACGGGTCTGGGGCATGGTTCCTTCATAAGAATCCACTACCAAGACAACCCCGTCCACCATTTTCATAATCCGCTCAACTTCTCCACCGAAGTCCGCGTGTCCGGGTGTATCCATGATGTTGATACGGGTTCCGTTGTAAGCAACTGCTGTATTTTTTGCTAAAATGGTGATACCGCGCTCTTTTTCGATATCATTTGAGTCCATGGCCCGTTCAGATAATTCTGTCCGCTCATCTAGGGTTTGGGATTGTTTGAGCAATTCATCCACCAGGGTTGTTTTACCATGGTCAACGTGGGCAATAATCGCAACGTTTCGGATATCATTTCTTAATGTTGTCATTTTTTCCTCTTTAATAATTAGTTTAACTAAAAAATTATAACATAGTTTGGGGTAAAAGAGCAGAATTTAGACAATGTAAATGTTTTCAGGGAATTGGCAGAAACTTACTAATCAGGCGGGGAACTCAGATTGATTTCAGAATTTTTTTCTTTTTTCCAAACAAAAAACAGCCGAAGCTGTCTTTTACAGGATATTTTCGAAGGTTTCGAGGACATCTGCTGGCCAAACGCTGGAGTGAACTTCTCCGATGTGTTTTTTACGGAGCAAGAACATGGCTAAACGGGATTGGCCGATACCACCGCCGATAGAAAGTGGGAAAAGCCCGTGTAGCAAGGCCTTATGCCATTCATATTCCAGACGATCCAAGTCTCCGGTGATAGCACACTGGCGCTTGAGGGCATCCTCATCTACACGGATTCCCATAGAGGAAAGTTCAAAGGCGGCACCTAATTGCTCATTCCAAACCAGGATATCGCCATTTAGGCCCTTATAGCCATTTTCAGATGGGCTGGTCCAGTCGTCATAGTCTGGTGCTCGGCCGTCATGGGGCTTACCATCGGGCAGCTCACCACCGATACCAATCAGAAAGACTGCTCCGTGTTCTTTTGCAATGGCATTTTCCCGCTCTTTGGGAGTCAGGTCAGGATAGCGCTCGACGAGTTCCTCTGTATGGATGAAGGTAATTTGTTTTGGCAGGACAGAGTCAATATCATAGCGGGCTTCAACAGCCAATTCGGTCAAGCGGATAGCCTTGTAGATTTGCTCAACTGTTTCTTTCAAATAACCTAAGTCCCGGCGGCCATTTGGAATAACCTTTTCCCAGTCCCATTGGTCCACATAAACAGAGTGGATGGGATCAAGCGAGTCTTCATCCGGGCGCAGGGCCTTCATATGGACAAAGAGTCCTTCACCCTCATTGAAACCAAAACGAGCTAGGGTGTGTCGCTTCCATTTGGCCAGGGAATGAACTACCTCATAGGTGTGCTCAGGAATCAACTTGACCTTGACAGAAACCGGATGCTCAATCCCTGATAGGTTGTCCTGCATCCCATCTCCGACCCGGCTCAAAATGGGACCTTGAACTTCCACCACTTCCAACTTGTCTTTTAAATACTGGGTAAAGGTGTTTTTGACAAAGGAAATTTCTTCTTGTTGATGAATAAAACTTTTTTTCATAATACTACCCCTTCAAACAATGATAGTACCATTATACGCTTTTTCTAAGAGATGTAAAGCTAAAACGGGTAAAAAATTAAATTTTCTGATATTTTAATGTTTGGTTTTAACAAAAAGAAAAGCAGGAAATTCCTGCTCAATTTACTAGGGCGTTGTTGGGCTTCCCTTGGTTGCGGTTGCTTGTCCATAATTGCCACTGGTGGTTGATAGATAATATACGTCATTTTCTG
>Ga0116175_1000402_pt1 | contig 30715 bp, 27 predicted proteins | sample AD_UKC125_MetaG_FD_89802 | JGI IMG/M metagenome (GOLD analysis project Ga0116175, IMG submission 89802) | Active sludge microbial communities of municipal wastewater-treating anaerobic digesters from USA - AD_UKC125_MetaG | ecosystem: Engineered > Bioreactor > Anaerobic > Digestate | place: USA... | reverse complement strand
TTTTTATTATGCGTAAAAGTTGTGATGTATATAAAATATTTGGATTTAATATAAGTTTTTAAAATAAATATTTATGGGTACTATATAACTGTATGAGCGCTTAAAAAGTATAACTTGTATTTTCATGTAAAATTTATTATTATTATGGTAAGATAAGTCTACAGTAGCCATAATAACCTATCCAGAATAGAAGAAAGCATACATAATTAAGTTCAATATGGACCTTATCAACAAAAATTTATATCAAATTACTTTATTCAATATAAGAGAATATTATAAGCAAATTTATGGCAAGTATATTTAAAGGAGATATTAACCTTAAAATCATATCCAAAGGAGGAAAAAATATGTCAGAAATCTATGATGTTGTAATTATAGGGCAAGGACCTGCAGGATTAGCAGCAGGGATATATGCATCAAGAGCTAGACTTAAAACTTTAATGATTGAAAAGGAAAAAGCTGGTGGACAGATTGTAACAACAGCAGAAGTAGCTAATTATCCAGGATCTATTGAAAATGCTACAGGACCAAGTTTAGTGGCTAGAATGGTTGATCAAGCTAAAGAATTTGGTGCAGAAGGGGTATTAGATACTATTTTAGATGTGGAACTAGAAGGAGAAATCAAAGTATTAAAGGGAGAAAAAGGTGAATATCGAGCAAAATCTGTAATTATTGCTACAGGTGCAAACCCAAGGCCAATAGGTTGCCCAGGAGAAAAGGAATTAACAGGTAGAGGAGTTTCTTACTGTGCTACTTGTGATGCCGCTTTCTTTGAAGATATGGAAGTCTATGTAGTTGGTGGAGGAGACACTGCAGTGGAGGAAGGCTTGTATTTGACAAAATTTGCAAGAAAGGTTACTATAATTCATAGAAGAGATGAATTAAGAGCTGCAAAATCCATCCAAGAAAAGGCATTTGAAAATGAAAAAATGCATTTTATGTGGGACTCAGTAGTGGAAGAGATAAAAGGTGATGGAATAGTTGAATCTATGGTAGTTAAAAATGTAAAAACAGGAGAATTAACTGAGATAGTTGCTGATGAAGAAGATGGAACCTTTGGAATATTTGTGTTTATAGGATTTATTCCAGCTACTAAGCTATTTGAAGGAAAAGTTGATATGGAAAATGGATATATTGTAACAGATGAAGACATGAAAACTAATATTCCAGGAGTGTTTGCAGCAGGTGATGTGAGAGTGAAATCTTTAAGGCAAGTTGTAACAGCTACTGCTGATGGAGCTATTGCAGCAGTTCAAGCAGGAAAGTACATTGATGCTTTAGAAGGTAAGGAATATGGAAAATAAAATTCTATAATAAAAATAATTTTAGGAGGGATAATTATGTTAGAGTTAACAAAGGAAAATTTTGAAGAAGAAGTTTTGAAGGCGGAAGGACCAGTATTAGTAGATTATTGGGGTCCAACCTGTGAACCATGCAAAGCATTGATGCCTCATGTGGAAAAACTAGCAGAAAAATATGGTGATAAGGTAAAATTCTGTTCATTGGATATTACTAAAGCAAGAAGATTAGCAATAAAACAAAAAGTGATGGGATTGCCAGCTATTATCATATACAAAGATGGTGAAGAAGTAGAGAGATTGGCAGAATCTGAAGCTACAGCTTCTGCTGTAGAAGAAATGGTTAAGAAGTATGCAAATTAGTTTTTAATTCTGGGCTTTGCCCAGAATTAAAATAGATGGTTTCAAGAATAAGGGGAGGTGAATTTATGCGTCTGGAATTAGGCCATGTGCTTATAAAAGATGTTCAATTTGGTGATGAAACCAAAATTGACAATGGGGTGCTTTATGTGAATAAAGAGGAGCTAATAGCTTTAATAAAAGAAGATGAGCACCTTGAAGAAGTAGACGTAGAAATTGCAAAACCTGGTGAAAGTATAAGAATAACTCCTGTAAAGGATGTTATAGAACCAAGGGTAAAGGTAGAAGGACCAGGAGGTATTTTCCCAGGAGTATTGTCTAAAGTTGACACTGTTGGTAGTGGGAAAACTAATGTATTAAAAGGATGTGCAGTAGTTACTACAGGTAAGATTGTAGGATTCCAGGAAGGAATTATAGATATGACAGGGCCTGGAGCAGAATATACTCCATTTTCAAAGCTAAACAATATAGTATTAATTTGTGAACCAAAAGATGGGCTGAAACAGCATGATCATGAGAAGGCTGTAAGATTTGCAGGACTTAAAGCTGCAGCTTATTTAGCAGAAGCAGCAAAAGAATTGACTCCTGATAATGTGGAAATATATGAAACTAAAACATTATTTGAAGGAGCCAAAGAATATCCAGATCTTCCAAGGGTAGCCTATGTACAAATGCTTCAATCACAAGGTTTGCTCCATGATACTTATGTATATGGAGTAGATGCTAAGCAGATAGTTCCAACTATACTATATCCAACTGAGATAATGGATGGGGCTATTATTAGTGGTAACTGCGTATCTGCATGTGATAAGAATACCACTTATCACCATCTAAATAATCCAGTTATAGAAGATCTATATGCAAAACACGGCAAAGAAATTAATTTTGTTGGAGTTATAATAACCAATGAAAACGTGTATTTAGCAGATAAAGAAAGATCATCCGACTGGACAGCTAAATTAGCTGAATACCTTGATTTAGATGGGGTTATAATTTCTCAAGAAGGATTTGGTAATCCAGATACAGACCTTATTATGAACTGCAAGAAGATTGAACAAAAGGGTATAAAAACCGTTATTATAACTGATGAGTATGCAGGAAGAGATGGCGCTAGTCAATCACTAGCAGATGCTGATCCCCTTGCAGATGCAGTAGTAACGGGAGGAAATGCTAACGAGGTTATTGATTTGCCACCAATGGATAAGGTAATTGGGCATATAGAATTCGTAGATGTTATAGCTGGGGGATTTGATGGGAGCTTAAAAGAAGATGGTTCCATAACAGTAGAACTTCAAGCTATAACAGGAGCAACTAATGAATTAGGCTTTAATAAGATGTCCGCTAAAGGATATTAATAATTAAAAAACAAGAATATAAAAAGTAGAAAAACAAAGAAAGGATGTGTGGTTATGTCATTATTTGATGCTAACAAAAAAGTTATCATCATTGGCGATAGAGATGGTATACCAGGACCAGCCATTGAAGAGTGTGTTAAAACTACTGATGCTGAAGTAGTATTTTCATCAACAGAATGTTTCGTCTGAACTGCTGCAGGAGCTATGGACCTAGAAAATCAAAAGAGGGTTAAAGATCTAACAGAAAAATACGGTGCAGAAAACATGATCGTAATAATAGGTGGAGCTGAAGCTGAAGCAGCTGGATTAGCAGCTGAAACAGTTACAGCAGGAGACCCAACTTTTGCAGGTCCATTAGCAGGAGTCCAGTTAGGACTTAGAGTTTATCATGCAGTAGAACCAGAATTTAAAGAATCAGTAGATCCAGACGTTTATGATGAGCAAATAGGTATGATGGAAATGGTTTTAGATGTTGATGAAATCATCAACGAAGTAAAAACTATAAGAGATGAATATTGCAAATTTAATGATTAATTCCCTAGAAAAAAAGGAGAGGGGGGAATCTAATGGGGAAAATTAAAGTAGTCCATTATATTAATCAGTTCTTTGCAGGAATTGGTGGAGAAGAGAAAGCAGATTATAAACCAGAAATCAGAGAAGGCGTTGTTGGACCAGGAATGGCTTTAAATGGACAGTTTAAAGGTGAAGCAGAAATAGTTGCTACTATTATATGTGGTGATAGTTATTTTAATGAAAATGTAGAAGAAGCAAAGGCTGAAATATTAAAAATGGTAAAGGAACAGGACCCAGATTTGTTTATAGCAGGCCCAGCTTTTAATGCAGGTAGATATGGTGTTGCATGTGGTACAATTGCAGATGCAGTACAATCTGAATTAGGTATTCCAGCTATAACTGGTATGTATATAGAAAACCCTGGAGCAGATATGTATAAAAAGAGTGTATATATAGTATCCACTAAAAACTCTGCTGCAGGTATGAGAGATGCAGTTAAAAAAATGGCACCTTTAGCGTTAAAGATTGCAAAAGGTGAAGAGATTGGATCCCCAGAGGAAGAAGGTTATATTCCAAGAGGAGTTAGAAAGAATTACTTTACCGATAAAAGAGGTTCTGAAAGAGCAGTGGATATGCTTGTTAAAAAGCTTAAAGGGGAGGATTTTGTTACAGAGTTCCCAATGCCAGACTTTGATAGAGTAGATCCACAACCAGCTATAAAAGATCTTTCAAAGGCTACAATAGCTTTAGTAACTTCAGGTGGTATAGTACCTAAAGGGAATCCAGATCATATTGAATCCTCATCTGCATCTAAATATGGGAAATATGATATTGGAGAATTTGATAATTTAACTAGTAATGACCATGAAACAGCTCATGGTGGTTATGACCCAGTTTATGCTAACGAAGATCCAGATAGGGTATTACCAGTAGATGTACTAAGGGATTTGGAGAAAGAAGGAAAGATAGGGAAACTTCATCAATACTTCTACACTACTGTAGGTAATGGTACAGCTGTTGCTAGTGCTAAAAAGTTTGCAGAGGAAATTGGGAAAGAATTAGTAGCTGACGGAGTAGATGCAGTTATATTAACTTCTACCTGAGGCACTTGTACACGTTGCGGTGCAACGATGGTAAAAGAAATTGAACGAGCAGGTTTACCTGTAGTTCATATGTGTACTGTAGTACCAATTTCACTTACAGTAGGTGCAAATAGAATAGTACCAACAATTGCTATTCCTCACCCACTAGGAAATCCAAACTTAGATCCAGAAGAGGAAAAAGCTTTAAGAAGGAAGTTAGTTGAAAAAGCTTTAGTTGCTTTGACAACTGAAGTTGATGAACAAACTGTATTTGAAGATTAAGTTTAAAACTTTAAATGGGTGATTTTTATCACCCATTTAAAGATTAAAGAGAAATTGTAATAATAAATATTTTGGAGGTGGGTTTATGAATTATCCTGTAGTAAAAGGTACTAGTTATATACTAGTTCATGCTGAAGATATGGTTATTCACAATGGAACGACTCAAACTACTGAAAGAGTAATCAATCCTGATTCTGAATATCTAAAAAAGTTACCAAACCATTTACGTAGTTTTGAAGAAGCAGTAAATTATATGCCTAATCAAGTTTATATTGGAAATATGACTCCAGAAGAATTGGCAGAGCATCCTCAACCTTGGTATGATAAACCATTAGAAGATGCATCTAGGTTTGGCAAATATGGAGAAATTATGCCTGAAGATGAGTTTATTGGATTGATGAAAATCATTGATACATTTGATCTAGTAAAATTAACCAAAGAATTTACAGAAGAGGTAAAAACAAAATTAGAGGCTCATCCTATAATAAAAGATCGAGATGATTTAATTTCTAGACTTAAGGTTGGCGACGATTTAACAGATATTGAAAAATTAATAGAAGAACAAGGTGCAGAAGCTATATATTTTGATAGAAAAATTGTTGGCTGTGTTAAGAGAGCCCATGATGTAGATCAAAATTTAAATGCTCATGTATTATTTGAAAATCTTGCATGTAAGGCATCTGGAGTTTTAGCTGGCTTAAACTTAGTAGCTAAAAACGATATAGATCCAAATGATGTTGAATATATAATAGAATGTTCAGAAGAAGCTTGCGGAGATATGAATCAAAGAGGTGGAGGAAATTTTGCAAAATCAATTGCCGAAATGGTTGGATTTAAAAACACCACAGGCTCAGATACAAGAGGATTCTGTGCTGCTCCAACCCATGCTTTAATAATAGCCTCTTCTTTAGTTCAATCAGGGACCTTTAAAAACGTAGTAGTTATATCTGGTGGTTCAACAGCTAAGCTTGGTATGAATGGCAAAAATCACGTAGAAAAAGATATGCCAATACTTGAAGACGTGATAGGCGGATTTGCTGTATTGATAAGTGAAAATGATGGAATAAATCCAATACTAAGAACTGATTTAGTAGGAAGGCATACTGTTGGAACTGGTTCATCACCACAGGCTGTAATGAGTTCTTTGGTTACTGCTCCTTTAGAGAAAGGCAATTTAAAGATTACAGATGTAGATAGATATTCTGTAGAAATGCAAAATCCAGATGTTACAAAACCAGCTGGAGCAGGAGATGTACCCAATGCAAATTACAAGATGATTGGTGCATTAGGAGTAATGAGAAAAGACCTAGAAAGAGCTCAAATAGGAGATTTCATAAAAGAACATGGAATGGTAGGTTGGGCACCAACACAAGGGCATATCCCATCTGGAGTACCTTATTTAGGATTTGCTAGAGAAGATATATTAGAAGGTAGAATAAACAATGCCATGATAATAGGTAAAGGAAGTTTGTTCCTAGGAAGGATGACTAACTTATTTGATGGTGTTTCCATTGTAATAGAGAAGAATTCAGGAAAAACAGAAGAGAAAGGTATATCTGAAGAAGAAGTTAGGACACTTGTAGCTGAAGCCATGAGAGATTTTGCTTCTCATCTACTTCAGGATTAGAGGTGATAAAATGGCAGAAAACAATGTTAAAAAAATGATTGGGAAAGTTTTTAATGACATAGCAGATGCTATGGAAACTGGTCAATTTGGCGAAAAGGTAAGAGTAGGTTTAACTACCTTAGGTTCAGAACATGGAGTGGAGAACTTAGTAAAAGGTGCAGAACTTGCTCAAAAAAGGGATCCTTCTATTGAAGTAGTGCTTATTGGACCAAAAGTAGATAGCGATTTGACTCAAGTAATAGCTGAAACTGAAGAAGAAGGCTATAAAAAGATGGAAGAACTACTTGATAAAGGTGAAATAGGTGCTTGTGTTACAATGCACTATAGTTTTCCCATAGGAGTTTCTACGGTAGGGAGAGTTGTAACCCCTGGAAAAGGTAAAGAAATGATTATTGCGACAACTACTGGCACCTCTTCTCCTCATAGAGTTGAAGCTATGGTTATAAATGGCATAAGTGGAATTATAACTGCAAAAGCTATGGGAATTGAAGAGCCAACGGTAGGTATATTAAATGTAGATGGAGCTAGACAAGTGGAAAGAGCTTTTAAAGAATTAAATGATAATGGATATAAAATCAATTTAACGGAATCTATGAGAGCAGATGGCGGTAGTGTTATGAGGGGTAATGATCTATTAGCAGGAGTACCTGATGTAATGGTAACAGATACATTAACAGGGAATATATTGATGAAGGTATTTTCTTCTTATACTACCGGTGGAAGTTATGAGTCTCTAGGTTATGGATATGGTCCTGGAATTGGTGAAGATTATGACAGATTGATTTTGATTTTATCGAGAGCATCGGGAATACCAGTAGTAGCTAATGCTATTAGCTATGGGGCAGATTTAATAAGGGGCAATGTAAAAACTATAGCTAAAGAAGAATTCAAGAAGGCTAACAAAGCAGGTTTAAAGGATATATTAAAAGGGTTAACAAAGGATACTAGGAAAGCAGAAGATGATGAAGAAGTAGAAGCTCCACCTGCAGAAACCGTTACAGGTACAATTTCTGGTATAGATATAATGGAATTGGAAGATGCAGTAAAGGTATTATGGAAAGAAGGTATATATGCTGAATCAGGAATGGGATGTACTGGTCCTATTGTAATGGTTAATGAAGAAAAATTAGATAAGGCTATAGAAATATTATCTAAGGCAGGATATGTTTCTCAAGAATCAGATCCTTGCTAAAATACTCCAAGACTCCAAGTAATCTTGGAGTGTTTTTTTTATAGATTTTATACATTGTAAAATCATGTAAAGTATTATATAATAATGATGTTGGTAATTTAATGGAATTTTGATTATCAACAACAAGAAAGACATATGTTAATATGTCTAAGTTTCAATTTAAAAAGTTATAACAATAAGAAAGGGGAGTTTTAAATTGAAGAAAAGATTATTGGCATTTCTATTAATTGCAGTACTAGCTTTTGGTATAGTAGGATGCGGTAATAAAGGTGAAACACCAGAAGAACCAGAAGATAGCACTGGAACAGAAGAGGAATCGCCAGAGGAAGCAGCTGAAACAGATATTAAGGTTGCTATGGTAACAGATGAAGGTGGAGTTCATGACCAATCCTTTAACCAATCAGCTTGGGAAGGCTTACAACAAGCTGAAAAAGATCTAGGTGTAAAGGTATCCTATGTAGAATCTCAACAAGATGCTGATTTTGCACCTAACTTTGAAACCCTATTAGATGCAGGAAACGATTTAATATGGGGTATAGGATTTAAATTAAGTGATGCATTGCTTGATGCAGCAACGAACAATCCAGATCAACTATATGCGATCATTGACTTTTCTTATGGTGATGAAACGCCAGATAATGTAGTAGGAGTTTTGTTTAAAGCAGAACAACCATCATTCTTAGTAGGATATATTGCTGGTAAGATGACAGAAACCAACAAAGTTGGATTTGTTGGAGGTATTGCAGGAGATGTTATATGGGGATTTGACTATGGATTCCAAGCAGGGGTTCAATATGCTGCTAAGGAATTAGGAAAAGAAATAGAAATACTAAATCAATATGCTGAATCTTTCTCAGACGTATCTAAGGGTAAAGCTATTGCAACTCAAATGTATCAACAAGGAGCAGATATTATATTCCATGCTTCAGGAGATACAGGAAATGGAGTTATCGAAGCAGCAAAAGAACAAGGAAAATGGGCTATAGGTGTTGACAGAGATCAAAACTACTTAGCACCAGACAATGTACTTACATCAGCTATGAAACGTGTTGATGTTGGAGTTTACAATGTAGTCAAAGAATTAGTAGAAGGCAACTTTCCAGGAGGGCAAACTGTAGTATATGGTTTAGAAGAAGGAGCAGTAGGTATAGCACCAACATCTGATAAGCATGTACCAGCAGAAATACTTGAAGAAGTTAAAGAAATAGAAAAGAAAATAATAGATGGCGAAATAGTAGTACCATATAATGAAGAAACCTTTGAAGAATTCATGAAAACACTATAATAGAATAAAAACAGCAGCTCAGGCATTTAGGTCTGAGCTGCTAAATATTAGATAGGAGGGGCCCTATTGCGTATTGATTATGATACTAAAATCATTGAAATGAAAAATATTACCAAAAAATTTGGTGATTTTGTTGCAAACGATAATATTGATCTAACAGTTCATAAAGGGGAAATTCATGCATTATTAGGGGAAAATGGGGCTGGCAAAACCACATTAATGAATATATTATACGGTTTATATGAACCAACCTCTGGAGAAATATACTTAAATGGGAAAAAAACTAATATTACAAATCCAAGTGTTGCAATAAGAAATGGTATAGGGATGGTTCACCAGCACTTTATGTTGGTTGAAACCTTTACTGTAGTAGAAAATATAATATTAGGCATGGAAACTACACAGAGAATGGGAGTTCTAGATATTAATAGGGCTACTAAGGAAGTAGAAGAATTATCTAAAAAGTATGGTCTCCATGTAGATCCTAATGCTAAAATACATGATATAACTGTAGGAATGCAACAAAGAGTAGAAATATTAAAAGCTCTATATAGAGGAGCAGATATATTGATATTAGATGAACCAACAGCTGTATTGACTCCTCAAGAAATAGATGAATTGATGGAAATAATGAGGAGTTTAGCAAGTCAAGGGAAAACGATTATTATAATTACTCATAAGCTTAAGGAAATAAAACAGGTAGCCGATTATTGTACGGTTATTCGACGTGGCAAAAAAGTAGATACAGTTAAAGTGGCAGATGTAACGGAAGAAGATTTGGCTTCCATGATGGTAGGAAGACAAGTGAGTTTTAAAGTAGACAAGAAGGAAGCTAATGTAGGCGATGTAGTATTAAAAGTCGATAATTTAGTAGTTAAAGATAACAGAAAATTAAATGCTGTAAAGGGTTTATCTTTGGAATTGCATAGAGGAGAAATACTAGGGATTGCAGGGGTAGATGGAAATGGGCAATCGGAATTCATAGAAGGAATTACAGGCTTAAGACCTATAGAAAGTGGTAGAGTTATTCTAAATGGTAAGGATATAACTAATCTAAGCCCAAAAGAAATAATAGAAAATGGAATGAATACAATTCCTGAAGATAGACAAAAAAGAGGCCTAATATTGGATTTTACAGTAGCTGAAAATATGATATTAGAGAATTATCATAAGGAGCCTTTTTCTACTAAGGGTAGGTTAAATCACAAAGCTATTTCAGATTTCTCTAAAGAATTAATAGAAAAATTTGATATAAGGCCACGGGACCATATGCACATAGCTGGGGAACTGTCTGGAGGAAACCAACAAAAGGTAATACTGGCTAGAGAGATATCTAATGATCCAGATGTTTTAATAGCAGCCCAGCCTACAAGGGGACTAGATGTAGGGGCTATTGAATATGTACACAAATATTTAGTAGAACAGAGGGATCATGGAAAAGCGGTATTGTTAATTTCTTTTGAATTAGATGAGATCATGAATGTATCCGATAGAATAGCAGTTATATTTAATGGGAAAATAGTAGATGTAATGGATGCAAAAGAAGCAGATGAGAGAACTCTAGGTTATCTAATGGCTGGAGGAGGTACAATAGATGAAGCAAAATAGATTTATTATGATAGTAATATCCATATTATTCGGATTAATTACAGGGGCTATAGTTTTATTGGTAGCAGGATTTAATCCTTTAGAAGCTTATGGAGTCATGGTAAAGGGTGTTTTTGGAAGCCCTAAATATATATCATGGACTATAATCAGATCTACTCCATTGATTCTAACAGGTATATCGGTAGCTTTTGCATTTAGAACAGGACTATTCAATATAGGGGCTGAAGGGCAATTTATAATAGGTAGTTTAGTGGCCACTTTAGTTGGCTATTTCGTTAAACTTCCTCCAATCATCCACCCAATAGTAGCGCTATTAGCTGGAGCATTGGCAGGTGCCCTATGGGCTGGTTTTGCAGGACTATTAAAATCTAAATTTGGGATCAATGAGGTTATTACCACAATTATGTTAAATTGGATCGCATTATACTTCAGTAATTTCATGGTATTTACTAAAGCATTTAAAAGACCTAATAAAGATGCTTCCCATAGAATATTGGAATCAGCTAGTATAAATGTACTGGGGAAATGGAAAACATCAGAAGCGGGGAAGGCCTTTTTAGCAGAACATAAATTTTGGAAGGAGTTTCTAAACCCACCAGTAAACTATGGATTTATAATTGCAATTTTAGCAGCTATACTCATATGGTATATTTTAAAACATACTACATTAGGATACCAACTTAGAGCAGTAGGGTTTAATAAAGATGCTGCAGAATATGGTGGTATAGATGTTAAGAAAAACATAGTGGTATCCATGATGATAGCAGGTGCCTTATCAGGATTAGCAGGTGCAACTCAGGTACTTGGAGTTTCAAAGGAAACTGCAATATTAGCCATAATGGAAGGTTATGGATTTGATGGTATAGCTGTGTCTTTAATTGCTGGAAATAATCCATTAGGTTGTATACCTGCGGCGTTATTATTTGGTGGCTTAAAATATGGTGGTAGCAAACTACAACCTACTATAGGAGCGCCTTTTGAAGTAATAAATATTATCATAGGCATTATCATATTCTTTATAGCAATGCCTAAACTAGTTGAAATAATTACTTCCTATAAGGGTAAGAAAGAGGGTGGAAAAGTTGAAAGCACTAAATGATTTAGGAATAATAATAGGAATTAGTCTAATGTATGCAGCACCACTGATGTATACTGCTCTAGGTGGAGTTATATCGGAAAATGCTGGAGTAGTAAATATAGGTCTAGAAGGTATGATGACTATTGGTGCATTTACAGGTGCAACAGTAGCATATTTTACTGGTAACCCTTGGCTAGGCTTTTTAACAGCAGGATTAGCTGGTGGAGCATTGGCAGTATTACATGCTATTGCTTGTGTAACCTTTACTGCAGATCATGTGGTATCAGGTATTGCTATGAACTTTATAGGTCCAGGATTAGCATTATATTTATGTAAGATATTCTTTGACGGAGCGGCTATGACTTTACCTTTAGACCTAGATCATAAGATTCCTAGACCTTTAAATGGACTTTTCCCTACAGATTCTTTTTTAAATTCAGTATTTAACCAATATGCAACAGTTTATATTGCATTCTTATTGGTAATTTTAGTTTGGTTTATGTTATACAAAACAAAATTAGGATTGAGACTAAGATCTGTAGGAGAACACCCAAGAGCAGCAGATACTCTAGGAGTAAATGTATATAAGATTAAATATTTTGCGGTTATTCTATCAGGTATATTTGCAGGATTAGGTGGAGCAGCATTAAGTATTGCTGTAGTATCTAACTATCGGGTATCGCTAATATCAGGGCAAGGGTTTATTGCATTGGCAGCTATGATATTTGGTAACTGGAAACCCCATGGAGCCATGTGGGGATGTTTATTATTTGGAGTAGCCCAAGGTTTAGTTGTATACTTAGGTGGTACAAGTTTAAAAGTATCATCCCAATTGTTAGCGATGATACCCTATATTATTACTATAATAGTCCTAATGGTATTTGTAGGAGAAGCTACAGGACCTGCGGCTAATGGTATACCTTATGAAAAAGATCGAGATTAACAAAAAAGTCTTTGGTTCATATTGACCAAAGACTTTTTTGTTGAAAAATAAATAATTTTGTTTTTGTTTAATATTTTGGTATAATAATGTCAATAGGTCCATAGATATCTATTAATATTATCAATAATGGTGGGAGTGAGCCTAATGAAATTAGGATATGATTTAGCCCTTGAACAAACGCAAAAATTGGTAATGACCCCTGAATTAAGACAAGCTATTCAGTTGCTTCAATTTACTAGTCAAGAATTAAATGAGTATCTGGAAAAACAAATAGAAGAAAACCCTCTATTGGAATTGGAAAACACAGCAGAAGACTATGAAAATATAGACGATTTTGCTAATAAAAAGGAAGAAATTGATTGGAAAGAGTATATTGGTAAAGAAGATGATATTAGTTATCGTCCCCAAGTAGATAAAAATGTCAAGGAATATAGTTTCGAGAATTTTATTAGTTATTCACCATCTTTAAGAGATAATTTATTTTTTCAATTAAATGTTTTAGAAATAAGTCAAGAGGATAAAAAAATTGGGGAGATATTAATAGAGAGTATTGATGAGAATGGATATCTGATGACCTCAGTAGAACAAGTGGCTATGGATTTGAATATAGACTCTGAAAGAATTGAAAACGTTTTATCTCTAATTCAAGGTTTTGAGCCATTAGGAGTTGGAGCAAGAAGCCTAAAAGAGTGTTTGTTAATACAGATTAGAGAAGATGAAAATAGACATCCTGAAGCTGAAAAGGTGGTTGAATATTATTTAGAAGATGTGGCATATAATCGATTATCTAAAATAGCTAAGGAATTAAACATGGATATAGAAGAGGTTCAAAATATATGCGATTATATAAAAACATTGGAGCCAAAACCTGGACGTAGTTTTAACGATGGGGATCAGGTAAAATATATTACTCCTGATGCTACCATTGAGTATATTGATGGAGAATATATTATAATATTAAATGATGTTACAGGACCTAGACTCAATATAAACAACTTTTATAAAGAATTGATGCGAAAAGGAAAAGATGAAAAAGCTACAGAATATTTAACTGAAAAATTAAACTCTGCTATGTGGATTATAAAAAGCATAGAACAAAGAAGGATGACCATATACAAGGTAGTAGAATCCATATTAAAATTTCAGAAGGATTTTTTTGAAATTGGAGAAAGGGGTCTTAAACCTTTAACATTAAATGAAGTTGCTGAAGATATACAAATGCATGAGTCAACGGTAAGTAGGGCTACTAATGGTAAATATGTTCAAACTCCGAGAGGATTGTATGAACTAAAATTTTTCTTTTCTAGTGGCTTAGCTACTAGTGGTGGTGAAATGTCTTCTACTAGTATTAAATCTATGATTAAAGATTTAATAGAACAGGAAAATCCTAAAAAGCCCTATAGTGACCAAAAAATATCCGATATACTAAAAGCAAAGGGAATTAATATTTCTAGAAGAACTGTTGCGAAATATAGAGATGAATTAGAGATACCTTCTTCCACTGCAAGAAGAAGATATTAGCTTTTATTTAATATGAAAGTGTTTGATTCTAGGGTTGGCAGGATGACCAACTCTAGTTTTATGTTATATTATTTTTATAATATTGTTGAAAATAAAGTTCATATAGTTTATAATAAAAATTGAGGACGAAATATCCCTTAATTTTTTGTAGGGAGTGGGACAAATTTTATACAGGAGGGACAGAGAATGTCCCCAGCTGTTTAAAATTGAGTATTTTCCATATACTATTTGATGATAACTTTACAAAAAAAGGTGGGGGCAATATGGATTTAATTGAATTGGAAAAGAAAATAGTCCCTGAAGTATTTGATACAATTGAATTAAGATATAATATTTTAAGGACAATATATTATAAACAACCTATTGGAAGAAGAGGATTGGCTTATGAATTGAATATAGGAGAGAGAACTATTAGAACAGAAGTAAATATTCTTAAAGAATATGGATTATTGAATATAGAAAGTATGGGTATGTATGTAACAGAAGAAGGCAAAAAGATAATTAAAGAATTAGGAAAGGTAATGCATAAAATAAAGGGAATTTCTGATTTAGAAAATGATTTAGAGGAATTATTAAAAGTAAAAAAAGTATTAATAGTTCCAGGAAATTCTGATATTAATAGTTTAGTATTGAAGGACATGGGCAAGACTACTTCTATATACCTAAAAAAGCTAATAAATGAAAATTGTATAATTGGAGTAACTGGCGGTACCACTATGGCTCATGTAGCTGATGAGATGCCAGAAGGGAAAGTAGGAGATAATGTAATGATTACCCCTGCACGGGGAGGTTTAGGTAGAGATGTAGAGACTCAATCAAATAGCATAGCAGCTAAGCTTGCTAAAAAACTAGAGGCTAATTATAGACTGTTACACATACCAGATAATATTGATAAAGTAACATTAGATGCAATACTTAACATTCCTGATATAAAAGAAGTAATGGAATTGATAGATAATATGAATATATTAGTATTTGGTATTGGAAGAGCAGATATAATGGCGGAAAGAAGAAGTCTTCCTAGAGAGATAATTAAGGATATAATCCATAGAGGAGCTGTTGCTGAAGCATTTGGGCATTATTTTGATATAGAGGGAAAGGAAATATGGGAATCTCAAACAGTGGGTATATCCCTTGATACTTTTCAAAGAATTGATAATGTCATTGGAGTTGCAGGAGGTGAAGGAAAAGCAGAAGCTATAATAGCTATAACATCACTAAGGGAAAACATGACTATTATAACTGATGAAGGTGCTGCAAAAAAAATGATAAAGATAGCTAAAAAAGCTACTAAGTAGCTTTAATATAAAAATTATTTTAATAAGGAGGAATACTTATGACAATGAAAGTTGGCTTAAGTGGATTTGGAAGAATAGGAAGAGATGTTTTACGAATCTATTTTGAAAATGAAGTAGATGATTTTGAAATAGTAGCATTAAATGCATCAGGAGATTTAAATACTTTGGCTCATCTATTTAAATATGATTCCCTATATGGGAAATTTAATGGGACTGTTGAAGTAGTAGAAGACGGATTTGTGATTAACGGGAAAAAGATAAAAAGAGTAGATCATAGAAACCCTGCTGAAATTCCATGGGGAGATTTAGGTGTTGATTTGGTTATTGACTCTACAGGAGCTTTTAGAGATAGGGAAGGATTGTCAAAACATATAGAAGCAGGTGCTAAAAAGGTCATTTTAACTGCACCAGCCAAAAATGAAGATATTACTATTGTAATGGGAGTTAACGAAGATAAATACGATCCAGAGAAACATAATATTATTTCAAATGCATCTTGTACAACTAACTGCCTTGCTCCAGTAGCAAAGGTAATATTGGATAACTTTGGAATTAAAAAAGGTCTTATGACCACTGTTCATGCTTATACCAATGATCAGCAAATATTAGATAAAAGACATAAAGATTTAAGAAGAGCAAGAGCAGCAGCTGAATCTATTATTCCAACTACTACAGGAGCAGCTAAAGCAGTAGCTTTAGTTATACCAGAATTAAAAGGGAAATTAAATGGATTTGCAATGAGAGTTCCTACACCAACAGTTTCAGTAGTAGACGTGGTATTTGAAGTAGAAAAAATTGCAACAGCTGAAGAAGTAAACAAAGCATTAAAGGAAGCTAGTGAAGGCCCAATGAAGGGTATATTAGGATATTCAGATGAGCCTCTAGTATCCATAGACTATAGAGGAGATTCCCGTTCATCTATTGTAGATGGATTATCCACTATGGCAATAGACAATATGGTAAAAGTAGTTTCTTGGTATGACAATGAATGGGGATATTCTGAAAGAGTAGTTGATTTAGCTGCTATGGTAGCAAATAAATAATTTAAAATAGGGGCGACCTTTGGTCGCCCAAAAAGACTTTAAAGATAAATATAGATAATTTTGAATTATAAAACAGTCTGAGAGGTGATGTAAATGCTAAACAAGATGACATTGGAAGATTTAGAAGTAAAAGGTAAAAGAGTATTGGTTAGATGTGATTTTAATGTTCCTATGGATGATGAAGGTAATATTACCGACGATAGAAGAATAGTTAGCTCTTTACCTACAATTGAGTATTTAATAGAAAATGGTGCAAAGGTAATATTGATGTCCCATTTAGGAAGGCCAAAAGGAGAAGCAAATCCTAAATATAGTTTAGCACCAGTAGCAAGAAGATTGTCAGAGTTGTTAAATAAAGAGGTAATATTTGCTAAAGATGATAGGGTAGTTAGTGATGATGTTAAAGTAATAGTTTCCAAGATGAATGAAGGAGATGTAGTTCTTCTAGAAAATACTAGATTTAGAAAAGAAGAAGAAAAAAATGATGATAATTTTGCAAAGGAATTAGCTTCTTTAGGAGATTTATATGTAAATGATGCTTTTGGTACATCTCATAGGGCACATGCTTCTAATGTTGGAGTTTCTAAGTGGCTACCATCAGCAGTAGGCTATTTAGTAGAAAAAGAGATATCTACTATGGGTAAAGCCTTAGAAAACCCAGAGAAGCCCTTTGTGGCAATACTAGGGGGTGCTAAGGTATCGGATAAAATTGGAGTTATACAAAATTTACTTAACAAAGTGGATACCATATTGATTGGTGGAGGTATGGCCTATACTTTTTTAAAAGCACAGGGTTATGAGATTGGAACATCCATATTAGAGGAAGATAAAGTAGATTTAGCAAATCAACTTTTAAAAGAAGCAGAAGAAAAGAAAGTGAAATTATTATTACCTGTAGATATTGTAGTAGCTAAGGAGTTTAAAAACGATACAGAGTTTAAAACCGTTAAGATAGATAGTATTCCAAAAGATATGATGGGAATGGATATTGGAGAAGAAACTATAAAACTATTTTCAGATGAGATAAGAAAAGCAAAAACCATAGTTTGGAATGGACCAATGGGAGTATTTGAGATGGAAAATTTCAAAAAAGGTACTGAATCTATAGCTAAAGCTATGGCAGAATCTGATGCTATAACCATAGTTGGAGGAGGAGACAGTGCTTCTGCAGTAGAAAAGGCAGGATTTGGAGAAAAAATCACCCATATATCTACAGGAGGAGGAGCCTCTTTAGAATTTTTAGAAGGAAAGGAATTACCAGGGATTGCAGCTATTAGCGATAAATAAAGGAGGATATTTATGCGTAAGCCAATAATTGCAGGGAATTGGAAGATGAATAACACCTTATCCCAATCCCTTGAATTGATAGAAGATATGAAAAAACATACTTTAAATGACAATGTAGAAGTTGTTGTATGTGTGCCTTTTACAAACTTAAATGATGTAAAAAAAGCTTTAGAAGGAACTAAAATAAAATTAGGTGCTCAAAATATGCATTGGGAAGATAGTGGAGCTTACACTGGTGAAGTGTCCCCTTTGATGTTAAAGGAAATAGGAGTAGATTATTGTATAATTGGCCATTCAGAGAGAAGACAATATTTTAATGAAACTGATGAAACTGTAAATAAAAAAATTAAATCTGCATTAAAACATGATATTAGACCTATAGTATGTGTTGGAGAAACCTTAGAGGAAAGGGAAAAATCTATAGAAAAAGAAATAGTAAAGAATCAAGTATTAAAGGCTTTTGAGGATGTAAATGGAGAACATATAAAGGATATAGTAATAGCATATGAGCCTATATGGGCTATAGGCACAGGGAAAACCGCATCTAGCGATGATGCTAATGAAATGTGTGGATTTATTAGGGAGATAATCGGCAGTAAATATGGTAAAGAAGCAAAGAATAGTATAAGGATCCAATATGGAGGAAGTGTAAAACCAAACACTATAAAGGATTTGATGAATAAGGATGAAATAGATGGAGCATTAGTTGGAGGAGCAAGCCTTAATGCTTCTGACTTTGTGAAGTTAATAAACTATTAGATGGAGGATATAGATATGACCAAACCAGTAATGTTGATAATATTAGATGGCTGGGGAATAGGAAAAGAATATGAAGGGAATGCTATATATCTAGCAAATACTCCAAATTATGATAGGCTTATAATGGATTATCCTAATACAAAACTAGAAGCCAGTGGTTTGGCAGTAGGTTTACCAGAAGGACAGATGGGGAATTCAGAAGTAGGTCATTTAAATATAGGTTCAGGAAGAATAGTATATCAGGAGTTGACTAATATAAGTAAGTCCATAGAAGGAGGAAATTTTTTCAATAAAGAAGAATTTTTACAAGCTATAGAAAATGCAAAGAAGAACGATTCCAAACTTCACATAATGGGTTTAGTATCTGATGGTGGGGTCCACTCCCATAACACCCATCTATATGGCCTTTTGGAATTATGTAAAAGGCATGGATTAGAGGAAGTATATATTCATGCCTTTTTAGATGGAAGGGATGTTCCTCCTACTATTGGCAAACAGCATCTACAAGAATTAGAAGATAAAATAGATGAAATTGGAGTAGGACATATTGCAACGGTATCAGGTAGATATTATGCCATGGATAGAGATAATAGATGGGAAAGAACTAAACTTGCTTATGATGCTATGGTTTTAGGTAGGGGGAAGATGGATTCATCTCCAGTAGAAGCAGTACAAAAATCTTATGATGAAGGTATAAATGACGAATTTGTAGTACCGATTGTTATTACGAAGAACAATAAACCTATAGCCACCATAGACAGTGGAGATTCCATAATATTTTTTAATTTTAGACCTGATAGGGCTAGACAGATAACTAGAGCTATAGTAGATGAAGAATTTAATGGTTTTGAAAGGGAAAAGAAAGTGGACACTTTCTTTGTCACCATGACAGAATACGATAAAACTATTGAAAACGTCCATGTGGCTTTTAAACCTGAAAAACCGAAAAATACTTTAGGAGAATATATAAGCAGTTTAGGCCTTAATCAATTAAGAATTGCAGAGACTGAAAAATACGCCCATGTAACGTTTTTCTTCAATGGCGGAAGAGAAGAACCCTATGAAAATGAGGATCGGGTATTAATTCCTTCCCCTAAAGTGGCTACTTATGATTTGAAGCCAGAGATGAGTGCTATTGAGGTAAAAGATGAAGTTTTAAATAGATTAAACATGGATAAATATCACCTAATAGTATTGAACTTTGCTAATCCAGATATGGTAGGGCATACTGGTGTAGTTGAAGCAGCTATAAAAGCTGTTGAAACAGTAGATGCATGTCTGGGAGAGATAATAGATTTGCTTATAAAGAAAGAGGGCAAGGCTTTAATAACAGCAGATCATGGCAATGCAGAGATGTTAATAGATGAAAGAGATGGTAGCACTATAACTTCCCACACTACAAATAAAGTACCCCTTATAATGGTAGGAGAAGATGGAAAACTTAAAGAAGGTATATTAGCGGATCTAGCACCTACTTTATTGGATATGATGGGATTAGAAAAGCCTAAGGAAATGACTGGTGAAAGTTTAATAATTAGAAAATAATTATATCCAATGTATTTGTGGGACAGGGAGAACTGTCCCTGCTGTCCCATTTGAAATGTAAACAGAATAAAGAGGAGGAGTAAACATGAGCTTAATAACATATATATATGCAAGAGAAGTATTAGATTCTAGAGGTAATCCAACGGTAGAGGTAGAAGTTTGGACAGAGTTAGGTGCCCATGGTAGAGCATTGGTACCATCAGGAGCAAGTACTGGAGCTTTTGAAGCTGTTGAGCTAAGAGATGGAGACAAAGAAAGATATCTAGGCAAAGGCGTTATGAATGCTGTAGATAATGTTAATGATATAATTGCAGAAGAAATCATTGGTATGAATGTATATAATCAAGTAGGTATAGACATGACTCTTATAGAATTAGATGGAACGGACAACAAAGGAAAACTTGGAGCCAATGCTATCCTTGGTGTATCCTTAGCAGTAGCAAGGGCAGCAGCTGATGAATTGGGAATGCCTTTATTTAACTATATTGGCGGAGTAAATGCTAAGGTATTACCTGTTCCTATGATGAATATCCTTAATGGTGGAGAACATGCAGACAACAATGTAGATATTCAAGAGTTTATGGTAATGCCTGTAGGAGCTCTTAATTTTAAAGAAGCATTAAGAATGGGCGCAGAGATATTTCATAGTTTAAAATCTGTATTAAAATCTAAAGGTTTAAACACCGCTGTTGGAGATGAAGGAGGTTTTGCACCAAATCTATCTAGTAATGAAGAAGCACTAAAAACTATTGTTGAAGCTATAGAAAAAGCCGGATATAAGCCAGGAGAAGATGTATATTTAGCCTTAGATGTAGCAGCTACGGAAATGTATGATGAAAAGAAAAAAGTATATAGATTAGAAGGAGAAAACAGAGAATTAACAGTAGATGAGATGATAGATTATTATGTAGATTTAGTTAAAAAATATCCAATTATATCTATAGAAGATGGGTTAGCAGAAGAAGATTGGGATGGATGGAAGAAACTAACAGAAAAATTAGGAAAAGAAATTCAACTAGTAGGAGATGACCTATTTGTCACCAATACTAAACGTTTAGAAAAGGGGATTGAATTAGGTGTATCTAACTCGGTATTGGTGAAATTGAATCAAATAGGAACACTAACTGAAACTTTAAATACCATCGAGATGGCAAAAGTACATGGCTATACAGCAGTAGTATCTCATAGATCTGGAGAAACAGAAGATACTACTATAGCAGATTTAGTAGTAGCAACAAATGCAGGTCAGATAAAAACAGGAGCTCCTTCTAGAACCGATAGGGTAGCCAAATATAATCAACTTCTAAGAATTGAAGATTACCTAGGGGGCACTAGTGAATACAGTGGGAAAAAGGCATTTTATAATATAAAGAAATAGCAGGGATTGCCTTGCTATTTCTTTATTAATCTTTACTAGCATTATAGCTATTGATTTTATAATATCTCTATGATAAAATAATCATGTTTATGGTATGATATAATAAATTATCCCATTCCAATACAGGAGGTGTAAATATGACTATCTTTTTTTCAGTTTTAATTCTTATATCTAGTATTTTATTAATTGTAACAGTATTATTTCAGGAGAGTAAATCAGAAGGTTTAGGAGCAGTATATGGTGGCGCAGAAAAATTATGGGGTAAATCGGGAGCAAGAACTATGGAAGCAACCCTTAAGAAAATAACTACAATTTCTGCAATTGTATTTATGATATCTGCAATAGTACTTGCAGCAATTCAATAAGAAGGAGGAGGTATGTTAATATGAGTTTTGCGTTAATATCAGCACCAATAGTGGGCATAATTGCTTTGCTATTTGCTTTTTATAAAGCCAGCTCTATTGATAAAGTAAGTCCTGGCAACGATAGAATGAAGGAAATAGCGTCTTTCATTGAGGAAGGGGCTATGGCATTTCTAGAGCGTGAATATAGAGCTTTATCTATATTTGTTATTGCTCTATTTATTGTATTAGCAATAGCAATTAATTGGCAGACAGGGGTATCTTTTCTATTAGGAGCCATATTCTCTATATTTGCAGGTTATTTTGGTATGAAAGTAGCAACAAAAGCCAATGTAAGAACGGCCAATGCTGCTATGGAAAAAGGTATGAATAAAGCATTAAATGTAGCTTTTTCAGGTGGAGCAGTAATGGGAATGAGTGTTGTTGGATTAGGTATAATAGGTGTATCCTTATTATACATACTATTTCAAGAACCATCTATTATTACAGGTTTTGGTTTAGGAGCTTCATCTATTGCATTATTTGCTAGAGTTGGTGGAGGTATATATACTAAGGCAGCTGATGTGGGGGCGGACTTAGTAGGAAAAGTAGAAGCAGGAATTCCTGAAGATGACCCAAGAAATCCTGCTGTAATAGCTGATAATGTGGGAGACAATGTGGGAGACGTAGCAGGTATGGGAGCAGATTTGTTTGAATCCTATGTAGGTGCTATAATATCTGCAATTACATTAGGATTAGTTGCCTATGGGGATGCAGGAGTAAAATTTGCTTTAGCTTTGTCTTCAGTAGGAATACTAGCATCTATAATAGGAGTATATTTTGTAAGAGGGGATAAGGATCCTCAGAAAGCATTAAATACTGGGACCTTAGTTTCAGCAGTTATAACTGTAGTATTTGCATTTATATTAAGCAGAAGTATTTTAGATTCAAATAAACCATTTATAGCTATTTTAGCTGGTTTAGTAGTAGGTCTTATAATTGCAAGAATTACTGAATATTATACATCAGCTGATTATGGGCCAGTAAAGAGAATCGCAAGTGAATCAGAAACTGGAGCTAGTACCAATATAATTGGAGGTTTATCTGTAGGCATGATGTCTACAGGGGGACCAATTATAGTAATAGCCATTGGTATATTAATTGCTTTTTACGTATCTGGAGGATTAACAGATCCAGCATCTGGTTTATACGGTATAGCATTAGCAGCAGTTGGTATGCTTTCAACAGCAGGCATGACTATTGCAGTGGATGCTTATGGACCAATTGCAGATAATGCTGGTGGAATTGCAGAAATGTGTGATTTGCCAGAAGAAGTAAGGGATATTACAGATAAATTAGATTCCGTTGGAAATACAACAGCAGCAGTGGGTAAGGGCTTTGCAATAGGCTCTGCAGCATTAACAGCTTTGGCGCTATTTGCATCTTATACTCAAGCAGTCCAATTAAATGGGATAAATCTAACAGAACCAGCAGTAATTGCAGGGTTGTTTATAGGTGGAATGTTACCCTTCTTATTTTCTGCTATGACTATGGAAGCAGTTGGAAAAGCTGCTTTTAGCATGATAGAAGAAGTAAGGAGACAATTTAAAGAAATTCCAGGAATAATGGAAGGTAAAGCAATACCAGAATATAGTACTTGTGTTGACATAAGTACTAAAGCAGCATTGAGAGAAATGGTGGTACCAGGCGTATTAGCCGTAGTTGTGCCTATAATTGTTGGTTTGTTATTAGGAGCAGAAGCTTTAGGAGGACTTATAGCTGGAGCATTAATTACAGGTGTACTTATGGCTATATTTATGGCTAACTCTGGGGGAGCTTGGGATAATGCTAAGAAATATATAGAAGAAGGGAATCACGGTGGAAAGGGTAGTGAAGCTCATAAGGCAGCAGTAGTAGGAGATACAGTAGGAGATCCTTTTAAGGATACTTCAGGGCCATCTTTAAACATATTAATAAAGTTGATGACCATTGTATCTTTAGTATTTGCTGAGCTGTTTTTAAATTATGGCGGAGTACTATTCAACTTATTTAAATAATATAAAAACCCCTCCTAATGGAGGGGTTTTTATATGGTATAATTTATAATTAGATATTGTTATTTAAACTGAAATTTTAGATTTGTTATATTACTATAGGGCTAGTTAATAATATTATAGTATAATAAGTATTAAATCTATCTATTTAAAAATCAAAGGAAGGTAAAGTATATGAAAGTAACTATTGAAGATATCCAATTAAACTATATATGCAAAGGGGAAGGAAAAAATGTATTGATTCTTCATGGATGGGGAGCCAATATAGATACAGTTATTCCTATAGTAAATATTTTGAAATCTCACTTTAAAGTATATGCTTTGGATTTGCCAGGATTTGGTAGTAGTGCTGAACCAAAGGAGGTATATGGTTCTAAGGATTATGCAAAAATTGTAAAAAGATTTATAGATTATCTGGAAATGGAAAAGGTAATATTAATAGGACATTCCTTTGGAGGAAAAGTTTCCATATGGCTTGGGAGTTTATATCCTGAAATAGTAGATAAAATAGTACTTATTGACAGTGCAGGGCTAATTTCAAAGAGAGGATTAAAGTATTATGTAAAAGTATATGGTTTTAAACTATTAAAAGCTATATATAAAGGAGTTTTTTTCTGGGTAGATGACAAAAAGAAAATGGAAAAGTTTTACAATAGATTTGGTTCAACAGATTATAAGGATGCTCAAGGGATAATGAGAAAGATACTAGTAAAAGTTGTAAATGAAGATTTAAGACCTTTACTTAAAGATATAAAAGCACCTACGCTGTTGATTTGGGGAGACAAGGATACAGCTACCCCATTGTATATGGGTAAAATTATGGAAGAGGAGATACCTGATAGTGGACTAGTTATATTAGAAGGGGCAGGACATTATTCATACTTAGATGATTATAATAGATTTGCTATAATATTAAAGGCATTCTTGTTGCCAAACCACCAATAGATAAATAAATATAATATAGGGATTTGTGTGGAGGTGAAGTTGTTGAATAAATTTATAATTATTTTGTTGGTTGTTTTATGGATATATTTAATAATTAATAGATCTAAATTTTTCTTACATATGATGCAATTAGAGGGATATGAAAATAATAATTATAGAAAATGGATATTAGAAAGTGACAAAGCCTATAGTATTAGATTAAAAAAATCTATAAAACATCTTTTTATCATTATGATAATTTATTTAATATTAGTTTTATTGACCAACAAAGGAGTACAGTTTAGGATATTTATATTATATACTTTCTATATAATCTGGGCATTATACATGTTTTCAACAAAGATAACCCATGAAGGAGCAAAAAAACCTTTGGTATTTACCAGAAGAGCTACAAGGCTTTATATAACCAATTTAATATTAAATATAGTTTTATTATTAATTATATTTACATTATATATTAAAAATACAGACAACAGGATATTATTTTCTCCAATAATACTATTCATAGGCTCTATATTATATTATTTTCAATCGGAGACCATATATTTATCCAATATATTAGTTAAACCAATTGAAGATACCATTAATAGACGGTATTTTGAACAAGCACAGGAAAAGATAGCTTCCATGAAGGATTTACATGTGATAGGTATTACTGGAAGCTTTGGAAAGACTAGTACAAAATTTATAGTTGGAACTATACTAAAACAAAAATATAGGGTACTTAATACTCCAGAAAGTTATAATACCCCTATGGGTTTAAGCAAGGTAATAAACGATAAATTAACGGATGAACATCAGGTATTTATTGCTGAAATGGGTGCTAGAAACATAGGAGATATTAAAGAACTAGCTGAATTAACTAAGCCTAAAATAGGAGTTATTACTTCTATTGGACCTGCACATTTAGAAACTTTCAAAAATATAGACAATATAATGAAAACCAAATATGAACTAATAGAAGAATTGCCTACTGATGGAATAGCCATATTTAATTATGATAATGAATACGTGAAAAAATTAGCTGATAAAACTTTTAAGGAAAAAATATTATACGGTATAGAAAATACTGAAGAATTAGATATATATGCAGAAGATGTAGAAGTATCAGAACTAGGATCTACCTTTACTATAAAGGACAATAATGGAAATAGCATAAGATGTACTACCAAATTATTGGGGAAACACAATATTTATAATATATTAGCAGGGGTTAGTGTAGCTGTAGCTATGGGGCTTAACTTTGAAGAAATTAAACAAGGCATACAAAAAATAGAACCTATTCCTCATAGATTAAATATAATAAATCCAGGAACTGGTATAATAATAATTGACGATGCGTTTAATTCCAATCCTATTGGTGCAAAAGCAGCCTTAGAGGTATTAAACCAATTTAAAGATGGTCGCAAGATTATAGTAACTCCAGGTATGATAGAATTAGGTGAAAAAGAAGAAGAGGCTAATAGAGAATTTGGAACCAATATTGGCAAAGTGTGTGATTATGTTATCTTAGTAGGGAAGAAACGTACTATTCCTATATATGAAGGGTTGAGGGATGGGGGCTATAGCGAAAACAATATATTTATTGTAGAGGATTTAGATGAAGCCACAGAAGTTATTAAAACAATTGCAAGGCCTAAGGATGTAATATTATTTGAAAATGATTTACCAGATAATTATGACGAATAAAGAGGGAGGTAATTTGATGAGAAAACGAGTAGCAGTTATATTTGGGGGGCGTAGTGTAGAACATGAAGTTTCTGTAATTACTGGGATTCAAGTAATGGAAAATATGGATAGGGATAAATATGATATAATTCCAATCTATATTGATAAAGATGGCAAATGGTTTACAGGAAATAGTTTAATGGAGTTTGAAAACTTTAAAGAAAGTAATTTAGATGACTTACAAGAAGTAATATTATCTCCAAAGACTAATGATTATAATTTATACAGCCATCCAGAAAATATTGGATTATTTAAAAAAAAGGTAATGGATAAAATAGATATAATATTTCCTACTATCCATGGAACCAATGGAGAAGATGGCACTATTCAGGGATTATTTGAACTGATGAATATACCTTATGTAGGATGTGGGGTATTAGCCTCATCAGTAGGAATGGACAAAATAATTATGAAGGATGTATTTAAGGCTAATGGTCTCCCTATAGTAGATTATATATGGTTTTATAGGAGAGAATGGTTAGAAGAGCAAGAAGAAACTATAAAAACCATTGAAGAAGGCTTAGGTTATCCTGTGTTTGTAAAACCAGCTAATTTAGGTTCTAGCATTGGTATATCTAAAGCAAAAGATAGAGAGGGACTTATTCAAGCAATGGAAATAGCTATAAGATATGATAGAAAAATAATAGTAGAGGAAGCTGTAGAAAATCCAAGGGAGATAAACTGTGCAGCAATGGGTTATGATGATAAGGTTATAACTTCATTATGTGAAGAGCCTTTAGGTTGGGAAGAGGTATTAACCTTTGAAGACAAGTATATAAATAGCAATATAAAAGGAATAGGTAAAGAAGGGAGCAGGAGAATTATACCTGCAGATATTGAAGATAATATAAGGGAAAAAATAGAAGAAGCTGCTAGGAAAGCATTCATAGCTATTGATGGGAGAGGAAATGCTAGGATAGATTTTTTATTAGATAAAGATAAAAATATATATGTAAATGAAATCAACACATTACCTGGTTCTATTGCATTTTATTTATGGGAAGGGAGAGAATATTCTTTTAAAGAACTAATAGATAATATGATAGATATAGCAATAAAGGCACATGAAGAGAAGAACAAAAATATGTATCAATATAATGCAGATTTATTTAATAAAGTGCATTTAGGTGATAGCAAAGTAGGAAAGATGTAAGATATAATATTATATATTATATCTATAAAAACAAATGAGAAATATGTGATATAATTGGGTAAACTAGTGTTGATAATCCTAAATGATATTCACATAAGGGGAGGAAATTGATGAGTTTGAGAGAAAATATAGTGGAGTTTATGAGAAAAAAGGTTTATAAGCCTATGTTAAAAGAAGAATTGGCCATTCAATTTGGATTAGAAGGGAAAGAAATAGAAGTATTTTATAATATATTAAAGGATATGGAAAAAGAAGGTATAATTATAAAAACTAGAAACGAAAGATATGGTTTAGTAGAAAAAATGAATTTAATAGTAGGGAAAATTGAAGGAAATGAAAAAGGATTTGGTTTTTTAATTCCTGATGACAAAACAAAAGAAGATGTATTTATACCAGCAGAGGATATGAATGGGGCTCTACATGGGGATAGGGTAATTGTAAGAATTACTAGTAAGGGACTATCTGGAAAGAAAGAAGAAGGAGAAGTAATTAGAATACTTGAAAGAGCCAATGATACCATAGTGGGAACTTTTGAAAGTAGCAATAATTTTGGGTTTGTAATACCCGATGATAGCCGAATTGCTTATGATGTGTTTATATCCAAATCGAATTTTAATGGAGCTAAAACCAATCAGAAAGTAGTAGTTGAAATAACTAGATGGCCTGAAAAAAGGAGAAATCCTGAAGGAAAAATAGTGGAAATATTAGGCTATGTAGGGGAAAAAGGTACAGATATATTATCTATAATTAAACAATTTAAATTGTCAGAGGATTTTCCAGCCAAAGTATTAAATCAAGCAAGTTCCATTGAACAAACAGTATCTCAAGAGGAAATTGAAAAGAGAGTAGATCTTAGGAATTTGAATATTTTTACTATAGATGGAGCTGATGCTAAGGATTTAGATGATGCAGTATCTATAGAAAAGTTATCCAATGGAAATTATAAACTAGGAGTTCATATAGCTGACGTATCCCATTATGTTAAGGAAAAAAGTCCTATAGATAAGGAAGCCTATAAAAGAGGAAATAGTGTATATTTAGTAGATCGGGTTATACCTATGCTTCCAAAGGAATTATCCAATGGGATATGTAGTTTGAATCCAAATGAAGACAGATTGACTTTATCTGTCTTCATGGAAATAGATAAAAATGGAAGTGTTGTAGACTATAAAATAGTAGAAGGAATTATAAGGAGCAAAGCACGACTGGTTTATGATGATGTCTCGGATTTTTTAGAAAGAGATGATAAAAAGGCTCTAAAAAATCTAGAAGGAGTTACAGAAGATTTAAAAATAATGGAGGAGTTATCTCATATACTTTATGAAAAAAGGCAAAAAAGAGGTTGCATAGATTTTGATTTTCCAGAAGCAAGGATAATACTAGATGAAGACGGTATACCAATAGACGTAGTAAAGGAAGATAGAAGAATAGCTGACAAGATGATAGAAGAATTTATGCTAGTTTGTAATGAAACTATTGCTGAACATTTTTACTGGGCAGATATTCCATTTTTATATAGAATTCATGAAGAACCAGATATGGAAAAGATAGAAGAGTTTAATAAATTTATCCATAATTTTGGATATTCTATTAAAGGAATCCAAGATATTCATCCAAAGGAATTACAACTTTTGACCAAAGAAGTTAAGGGTAAAAAAGAGGAGACTTTGATTAATACACTTCTTTTAAGATCATTAAAAAAAGCTAAATATAGCAGTGAAAAGGATATACACTTTGGATTAGCAGCTGAATATTACTGTCATTTTACTGCACCTATTAGAAGATATCCAGATTTGCAGATTCATAGGATTATTAAGAACTATATAAACGGAAAGCTTAGTTCTAATGAGCAAGATCGATTACATGTTTTATTGCCAAAAGTAGCAGATCATACATCTACAACAGAAAGAACAGCAGAGGAAGCAGAAAGAGAAGTAGAAGATCTAAAGAAGGCTGAATATATGTCTACTAGAATTGGTAATGTATACGAAGGTATAATATCTTCTTTAACTCACTTTGGAATGTATGTTCAATTAGACAATACTATAGAAGGACTAGTCCATTTTAGTAATATGATAGATGATTATTATTATTTTGATGAAGACAAATATTATATAATAGGAGAGCATACAAACAAGGTTTATAGATTAGGGGATACGGTGAAAATAATTGTAATAAATACAGATTTGGTGAAAAGAACTATAGATTTTATGTTAGTACAAGAGGATGAATAACATATCTTGACATTCAATGGAAACCTTGATAAACTCATATTTAAATTAAAAGTAGTGTGGTGATTTTATGGAAAGTGAAAATGTAAAAATTGTAGCTAGAAATAGAAAAGCAAGACATGAATATTTTATTGAAGAAACTATAGAAGCAGGTATTGTGTTAAAGGGAACAGAAGTAAAGTCAGTAAGGGAAGGCAGAGTAAATATAAAGGAAAGCTATGGGGTAGTAGAAAATGGAGAAGTGTTTATATATAGTATGCATATAAGTCCTTATGAACAAGGGAATATCTATAATACAGATCCTCTCAGAAAGAAGAAACTTTTACTTCATAAGAGAGAAATAAGGAAGTTAGAATCTGCAGTTATGCAGAAAGGATATACATTGGTACCTTTAAGTGTATATATTAATGAAGATGGATTAGTTAAAGTAGAATTAGCTATAGCAAAGGGCAAGAAATTATATGACAAGAGGGAATCTATAGCAAAAAGAGATGCAGAGAGGAGAATGCAGCAGCATTTATCAGAAAAATTTAAATATAATTCATGATTCTTCATATCCAATTTTATGATTACGCTTAAAGCAAAGTTTCCCAATTTTTTATGGACATAAAAAAATTGGGAAACTTTAGTTGCTCTACTGGTTGACATAATATCATTATTTTGTTATAATAAATGATGGGTCAAAATAAGATATAATTAATTATGGGGGCGAAATGGTTTCGACGGGAATATTGAAGCAGGAGTAGCGGGTCGTTGCCGCCAACTCAACGTAAAAAAGTGGCATTAAGAATAAACGCAAACGAAGATTA
>Ga0116175_1000400_pt1 | contig 31006 bp, 31 predicted proteins | sample AD_UKC125_MetaG_FD_89802 | JGI IMG/M metagenome (GOLD analysis project Ga0116175, IMG submission 89802) | Active sludge microbial communities of municipal wastewater-treating anaerobic digesters from USA - AD_UKC125_MetaG | ecosystem: Engineered > Bioreactor > Anaerobic > Digestate | place: USA... | reverse complement strand
TTCTGCGCTGGAATCCAGACCTCCAAGTCATAGGTTTTAGCAGCTGAGAAGCCCATATCTCCCGTACAGAGAGCTAAGACACGGTATGGAAGTCCCAGTTTTTGCAGGATGTTTTCTGCGTTGGCGGTCATTTTCTCCAGCTCTTCGTAAGACTGCTCTGGTTTGGCAAACTTGACCATCTCTACCTTGTGAAACTGGTGGAGGCGGATAAGGCCACGGGTATCACGGCCAGCAGAACCTGCTTCAGATCGGAAGGATGGACTCATGGCTGTGAAGTTGATGGGCAGGTCTTTGCCGTCCAAGATTTCATCGCGGTAGTAGTTGGTCAAAGGTACTTCAGCTGTCGGGATGAGGACAAAGTTGGTATCGGCCAGTTCAAAGGTATCTTCCTTGAATTTTGGATATTGACCAGTGCCAAACATAGAATCGTGGTTGACCATGTAAGGGGTGATGATTTCTTGGTAACCCTCTGCGATGTGCTCGTCCAGCATAAAGTTGTAGAGTGCGCGTTCTAATCTGGCACCTAAGTTTTTGTAGAAGAGGAAGCGAGAACCTGTGACTTTTGCTCCACGCTCCCAGTCAAGAATCTTCAGGTCTTCCCCTAAGTCCCAGTGAGCTTTTGGTTCAAAGTCAAAGGCCCGTGGGGTACCCCAACGGCGAACTTCCACATTGTCTTCCTCGTCTGCACCGATTGGAACAGAATCGTGGGGTGTATTGGGTAGGATGGTAATGATGGCAGCAAGCTGGTCATCAATCTCTGCCAATTCTGCATCCAGGGACTTGATGTCTGCGGAGAGAGTCTGCATGGCAGCAATCTTATCCTCTGCATTTTCTTTGTTACGCTTGGCTTGGGCGATTTCAGCAGAGACAGTGTTGCGCTTGGCCTTGAGTTCTTCTGCTTGGACCAGTAGCTCGCGTCGTTTGGCGTCTAGATTTTTGAGTTCAGTAAGGGTTGTGGTTGCAACACCGCGGTTAATTAGTTTTTCAGCAACGGTGTCAAAATCTGTGCGAATGCGTTTTAAATCGAGCATAGGATCTTCCTTTCTTGATAAAAAAACACACATGGAAACTGCTGGAGCGATATTTACCGCGGTTCCATCCAGCTTCACATGTGTGCACTTATTACTTTTTAAATTGTATTCACGGTAGAATTTCAAAAATGGCCTCTATCTGCTCGCAGCGACCGCAGACTTTCTGGAAGAAGCAAATTTTCTACTTATCCGTTACACTTATTATACATAAAAATGACAAGAATGTAAAATGAATATTAAGAGTTTCTTACCAGAGCTTTTTATGTAACAGCCTATGGTACAATAGTTGCATGTTAGAAAATAAAAAAAGACCTATTTTCATAATTTGGATTTGTTGAGAATTGTGTCAATGTTTATGATTGTTCTGACCCATATCTTGGGAAAGGGCGGTTTGCGTGATGCTGTGGATGGTAGAGGGGATGCTTATTTTTTCATTGTTTGGTTTATGCAAATATTTGCCTATGTGGCCGTAAATTGTTACGGCTTGATTAGTGGTTATATTGGGCTTGGTTCGGAGTCGAAGCTGTCCAAAATCGCCCTACTTTGGCTACAGGTCCTCTTTTATACGCTTGTTATCACAGCTTGTTTTGCCCTTTTTGGCTATCAGCTGGACGGGAATGATTGGTTGGGCGCCTTCTTTCCGGTTGTCACTAGTCAATATTGGTATGTGACAGCATATTTTGGACTCCTGGTATTCAAACCCTTGCTAGATAAGGGGCTTCGTTTCATCTCTGACAAACAGCTAGGCCAGCTTGTTGTGGGAATCTTTCTAGTTTTCTCTTTAGTACCCGCCCTGTTTAATAATAAGGTTTTAGAATATTCCTTATCCAAGGGGTTTGGGATGACCTGGCTCATTATTCTGTATATTTTGGGTGCTTATCTAAGACGCCTTGATTTAGAAAAAATAAAGACAAGCTTTCTTTTAGCTCTTTATCTTTTCTCTTCGTTGATCACGTTTCTAGGGATGAACGGGATTGGGGAAATCTGGTTTTGGTATCCCTCTCCTAGTTTGGTATTGGCTTCTTTAGCCATCTTCATCCTTTTTGCCAAATGGAAGATATCTGGTCAAGGGAGGTTGGGGGCACTCATCGCCTTTCTGGCACCAGCCAGCTTTGGAGTCTATCTCATTCATTTACATCCCTTGATTGAAAAACATTTGCTCGTCGATCAGTTCATCTCCCTGCTTCATCTGGAAGAATGGCTCCTTCCCTTGGCTCTTTTTTGTCTATCTTTTGTTATTTATCTCGTATCCAGTCTGATAGAGCGGGTACGCTTGTGGCTATTCAGACGGCTCAAATTGCGTGAAAAACTATCCTTTCTGGATCAATATTTGTGATATCAAAAGGGCTGTTTTGCCCGTTCCTATTTGAGAAGTTGGAATATGGCAGTTGAGATTGCCAAATCGTTTTCTTGTTCGGTCGTTCATTTGCCTGTTATCTCAGTTGAAACTATAATAAATTTGCAAAAATTATATGAAGGACCATCTCTTTAGTGCAGGAATAGCTACCCTAGATAGAGCAGAAGATGTGTGGAGGTTGAGGAATTCTATAATGAAGCTAAATTTAAAACAGTTTATCAGAATATCGAAGTGATGGGGTGTCTAATTGAAACGACACTATAAAAAGCGGACAGAAAATGAGTTGGATATATTTATTGAAATGCGTGTCCTACAACTCCGAGAGGAAGGTGCAAAGGAAGATATTGACCTTGTTCCTGCTCTGAAGGATTATTACAATCGCCATATGGCTAATGGAACTTTCGTTTCTTGGCTGGCCTTGGAAAACGATAAAATCATCGGTACAAGTGGGATGTCTTTTGTTGAGAAACCTCCCTACTTTGGCTGTCCAAATGGACGAGTTGGCCTCTTGTCAAGTATGTATACGGAGCCCAGCTATCGTCGCAAGGGGATTGCAAAAGAGCTACTTACAAGAGTGATTAATGAAGCAAGGCTGTACGGTTGCGGCACAGTGCAGATTACGGCATCGGACAAGGGAAGGCTCTTGTACACGGATTTTGGGTTTGTGAAACACGAGAACTTTATGCACTATAAGCTGTAGACTTTGATATGAGATTGAGCTCCAAGGCTATCCTGCTTCACACCATGATGTTTAGGTATTTAGGCGTAGAATGATAATCTTTCAGTTTAGACTCCTTGAGAAACGTGTTTTTTCCGGATCATTTCCATATTATCAAAAAGCAGCCACATATAGGATTGTGACTGCTTTTGTTTATTTTTTTCGTTTAAATTTTCCTAAGATGGTTTGAACTAAGGTTGGGAGGCGAACGACCTTTTCATTGCCGATATAAGTTCGTGCGATTTTTAAAATCTTGCCCGTATCCTTGGAGGCAAAAAGGAATTTCCCCTGATCTGTGAAAATTTCAAAATGTCGGCTGACCTTCTTGCGGCTTACATTTGCTCCAATTGACTGGATAGAAGTCCAAGGGATTTGAATAAAAAGTTCCACATTGACATCAGGATAAAATTCAATGGCCCTATCTCCAACTAAAAATTTTCCTACCTTGCCACCGATTCCCATATAAGAAACAGCAGTCGTTTGAAAGTCGATTGATTTGTTTAATGATTGTGCCATGTGAACTCGCTTTTCTATTTAATCTTCTTTTATTATATCATATCAAAAGAGTTCCCCGAAGGAAACTCTTTGTGATTACATGATACCAAGCAAGCGAGCAACGATACCTAATGCAAACAATCCGATGATAATGGTGATTGGAGAAACTTTTTTCTTGAGCAACCACATGCAAAGGAAGGTAAGGAGAAGTCCCATCAAACCTGGAATCAAGGAATTCAACTGACCTTGTAGAGTTTGAGCTTGTACTTGATCCAAGCTCATACCGCTAAGAGCATCACCTAAGATACCTTTTAGTTCTGGTCCAGTTACGGCTCCTTCAGGGAAGACAACATAGGCACCCTCTGATAATTGTTTACCTGGAAGATCAATGGTAAAATTGATAGATACCCAGCGTTGAACTAGGACAGCCAAGATGAACATACCCAAGATGGAAGCACCTTTGGTGATGTCTTTCAAGATGCCACCTGACATGTCTTTGGTGATTTCAGAACCAGCCTTGTAACCAAATTCTTGCGTGTACCACAAGAAGGCCATACGAATGATGTTCCAACCAAAGAAGAAGATGAGTGGGCCAACAATGTTTCCAGATGATGCAAGAGAAGCACCGAGGGCACCAAGGATAGGGCGCACTGTAAACCAGAAGACAGGGTCACCGATACCGGCCAAAGGTCCCATCATACCGATTTTCACCCCTTGAATAGCAGCATCATCGATTTCTGTACCATTGGCCTTTTCTTCTTCAAGAGCCAGGGTTACACCGATGATAGGAGCCGCAACGTATGGGTGAGTGTTGAAGAATTCCAAGTGACGCTCAAGGGCAGCAGCCTGATCTTCTTTCTTAGTGTAGAGTTTTTTGATAGCAGGAATCAGAGCATAAGCCCAACCTAAGTTTTGCATCCGCTCATAGTTCCATGAACCTTGCAAGAATTGTGAACGCCACCAAACTTTTTGGCGATCTGCTTTTGAAAGTGTTAATTTTTCAGTCATGAGTGGGCTCCTTCCTAGTAGTCTTCTAAAATGTCGCCGATAGGGTCGCCTGAGCCAACAGATCCGCCACCGTTACCACCTTTTTTAGACAGGTTGAGGTAGATGAGGGCGATAGCGACACCGATTGTACCAAGACCAATTAGGGTGAAGTCTGATACAGCAGCGAATACGAAACCAAGTGCGAAGAATGGCCACACTTCACGAGTTGCCATCATGTTGATAACCATGGCATAACCTACGGCTACGACCATACCACCGCCGACAGCCATACCACCTTTGAGCCATTCTGGCATCATGTTCAGTACGTCTTGAACAGCCTCCGCTGGCAAAGCAAGCAAGAGAGCAGCTGGGATAGCGATACGCAAGCCTTGAAGAACAAGGGCGAACAAGTGAGCGCGTTCAACAGCGGCAATGTTACCGTCTTTGGCTGCCTTATCTGCAGTGTGGACAAGACCAACTGAGATTGTACGAACAATCATGGTCAAGAAGAGGCCCGCAACGGCAAGTGGAATTGCAGCAGCTGTTGCTACGTTGATTCCTACGCTTGTAAAGTCTCCACCTTTGATGAAGATGATTGCAGCTGCAACAGAAGCAAGAGCAGCATCAGGTGCAACCGCAGCTCCGATGTTTGCCCAACCAAGGGCAAGCATTTGGAGGGCGCCGCCCAGCATGACACCGGCAGTCAAGTTACCTGTTGCAAGGCCGATAAGGGTACAAGCAACAATTGGTTGATGGAATTGGAATTGGTCGAGGATACCTTCAAGACCAGCAAAGAAGGCAACGACAACAACCAAGACCGCAGAAATAATTGAAATATCTGACATGTTGAAATCCTTTCTATGTTAAGACGATCTTATTGAACGTTGGCTTTGTTAATCAGTTCAAACAAGTCTTTCTTAGAATCGTTTGGAACTTTACGGACATCAAACTGCACGCCGAGGTCACGTAATTTTTCAAAGGCTGCCACATCGTCCTTGTCCATTGACAGGACATTGTTGACCATGGTTTTACCAGTTGAGTGGGCCATGGAACCGACGTTCAATTCTTTAATGTCAACGCCGCCTTCGATTGCGCGAAGGGCATCTTGGACAGTCTCAAATAAGATGAGAGCATGTGTATTGCCAAATCGTGGGTCTTTTGCCACCTCAATCAGTTTGCTGATTGGTACGACATTGGCATTAACATTTCCTGGCGCAGCTTGTTTGATCAACTGTTTGCGCAGGTCGTCTTGGGCTACGGCGTCAGAAGCAACAATGATGCGGTCTGCTTTAGAAGCAGGGGTCCAAGCAGTTGCAACTTGTCCGTGCAGGAGACGGGTATCAATTCGAGCCAGGTTAATTTTCAACTTACCATCACCGATGACAGTTCCCGGCGGGATAGATCCTTGAGGAGCTGCAGGTGCAGCGGTAGTGGCAGGTGCTGCCTCAGCTGGCTGCAGTTCTTCTGGAAGAACTTTGACACCATCTTTGGCTTCCTTGATGATGTTGGCCGCCACTTTTTCAACGCCTGCATTGGCGTCCATGAGACGCTCTGTATAGGCCTGAATCAGCATCGGCAGGTTGAGACCCGTGATGATGGCGAATGTTCGGTCTGTGCGTTCTCCAGCTACGCGGCTGGCTTGGTTGAAAGGCGAACCGCTCCAAAGGTCAGCCAATACCAAGACTTCGTCATCAGCATCAAAAGAGTCAACGGCAGCATTGAGCTTAGCATAGAGATCATCTGGACCTTCGCTTGGCATAAAAGTAACGACTTGTACTTTTTCTTGTTCGCCAAAAATCATTTGTCCAGACTGATGAATGCCAGCTGCAAATTCACCATGACTTGCAATAATGATTCCAATACTCATTATTGTACCTCCTAAAATTTATCTAGTTATCTCCAGACATATTTATTTTAGTCTATCGATTACTCTCTAATTATAAACCGCTTTCAGGTCTTTGTCAAGTCCTTCTTGCCATCACTGATTAAAATTAAATACAATTTTTTGCAAATTTCAGGAAAAATTTCAGTTTTGTTTAAGGCTTTTGTAGGGATTGTTTAAGGATTGTAGCTTATACTAGAGCTATCTTAAAAATGAAAGGATGAGGAGAATCAATTCGATGTTTCCTCGGTAAAGCAACATGAAACAGCAAGGGAAAAAATATTTTGGGACTCTCAAAAAATCAGGATTGGGCCTGATTCTCTTATCGAGTATAACCTTAGCCGCCTGTAGCCAGGCTAGTCAGTCTTCAGCAAAGACAAGTTCCTCGGTGAGCAATGTTTCTATTTCCAGTGAAAATACAACGGAGAGTACAGCAGCAACAGGTTATTTTTCAGACAGTGACTATGATGCCAGTTATGATGCGGCAACAGCGTCAACCATCAATTTGTCGGGTTCATCGGCTACTGTTTCAGGTGATGGAGTTGAAGTTTCTGGATCAGTCGTGACGATTTCAGCAGAGGGAACTTATATTGTTTCAGGCTCCTCTGAAAATGTTCAGATTGTGGTCAATGCAGCAGATTCTGCTAAGGTCCAGTTGGTTCTGGATAATGCCAATATGACAGGAAATAATGCAGCTATCAGCGTTCAAGAGGCGGATACAGTAACCGTCACCTTAGCAGAAGGCTCTAAAAACAGCATCTCTGACTCAGCCTCAAATAGCAATGACGAAGAAGATGCCGCTATTTTCTCCAAGAGCGACTTGGTCTTTAACGGTTCAGGCAGTTTAAGCGTAAAAGGTCAGTATAACAATGCTATCGAATCCAATGATTCCTTGCGGATTACTGGAGGAGATTATAGTATCGAATCTGTTGGTGATGGGCTAAACGCTAAGGATGCGCTTAATATTACGGGTGCGAGTCTCGATATCGCAGCAGGAGAAGATGCGGTCAAGGCGGACAATGATGAGGATAGTACCCTTGGGAATCTCTATATTTCAGATACCAACCTAACGATTTCAGCCGGGGATGATGGTATTCATGCTTCCAATACTTCCGTCATTGACAGTGGGACCATTCAGGTAACCAGCAGTACGGAAGCGATAGAGGGTACCAATGTCACGATTAATGGAGGCAGTCTGGACCTTTATGCGACAGATGATGGAATCAACGCTTCCAGTGATGTGACGGGTGCAGATATCTTCATCAAGGTTACAGGTGGGGACATCAAACTAGAAGTAGGTCAGGGTGATACGGATGCCTTAGACTCCAATGGAGACTTGATTGTTTCAGGTGGTAGCCTGGATATCACTGCCCAATTTGCCTTTGACTTCGATGGGACTGCGGAATACTCTGGTGGGAACCTGACGGTCAATGGTGAGACTGTTACAGAAATCACCAATAGTATGATGATGGGTGGCGGCGGTGGTCGCCCGAGTGGCAGATAAGATAAAGAAAAAAGCAGGGAAACCTGCTTTTTGTGTGTCTATAGGAAGAGTGCCTCCAATTCACGGGCAACGCCATCTTCATCATTGTTAAATCGGGTCATGCGATCTGCAACAGGAATCAGCTTATCACTGGCATTTTTCATGGCATAACCAGTTCCGGCTAGTTGGAGCATCTCTACATCGTTGTGCTCATCACCAAAGGCGATTAGGTCTTCAGGGCTAGCCTTGTAATGGTCTAGGAGGTAGCTGAGAGCAGTTGCTTTAGAGACTCCCTTTGCACAAGTTTCTAAAATATTGAGAGGGCCTCCCCAGGTATTGATTTCCAGCTCATACTTAAAGTGTTTTTTCATTTCATCTGCTAGGGCATAGCGGTCTTCAGCTCTGGTGTGCATAAGAATAGAGTGAGGGTCACTGGTAATGCGCTCTCTCCTGATGAGGGTGTCTGGGGTAATTTTTTCTACTCCCATCAAGCTGGGATAAATCTCATCAAGATTGTCTTGGGTAATGAAAAATTTATTTTTATACTCACCGGCGATGAAAATAGCTTCAAAACTTTTTTCATTGTCTAAAAAGTCAATCAAATATTGCTTGTCAATCAAGATTTTCTGTTCAAAATCCCATTGTTTGCCAGGGATATGGGTCAGAGAACCGTTGAAGTTAATCATGGGGGTGTCCAACTGAAGCTGGCGATAGAATTTCTCTGCCATGCGATAGGGGCGGCCAGTTGCAATGAGGACCGTATGTCCGGCTTTTTTTACTTTTTGAATAACATCGATAGTGTAGTCGCTTAGCTGACTTTCATTATTTAAGAGGGTACCATCTAGGTCAAGGGCAATCATTTTTTTCTTCACAGAATGTTTCCTCGCAATCTATTTTTCTAGTATAGCAAAATAAGCTTGTCGAGGCAAAGAGAAAGGGAGCTGACGTGGTTTATTGCCTATGTGTTCTTCCAATTCAATCCTAGGTTGATTGTCTTCTAAATCAAAAAATTAAAAACGTTTTCACGGAAATTCTCCTTGAAATCTGAATGTTTTTGTTTTATAAAGTATATATCGTTCGTGTATTGGGCGAATCAGGTTGGTTTTGGCCATAGCTTGAACGGCCCGATAAATTAAACTCTTAAGGAGATTTTGAAAAATGGATAAGTATTTTGGTCTTAAAGAACACGGGACGACCGTGTCGACTGAAATGACAGCTGGGATTACGACCTTCTTTGCAATGTCTTACATCCTCTTTGTGAACCCGGCCATCTTGGGTGCTGCAGGAATGCCTACTCAGGCGGTCTTCTTGGCAACGATTATTGCGACAGCCATTTCAACCCTGATTATGGGACTCTTTGCCAATGTTCCTTATGCTTTGGCACCAGGGATGGGTCTCAATGCCTTTTTTACCTATACGGTTGTCTTTGGGCTTGGTTTTAGCTGGCAAGAGGCATTAGCTATGGTACTCTTGTGTGGTCTCTTTAATATCTTGATCACCGTGACCAAGGTCCGTAAGAGTATTATCAAGTCCATTCCTGTTAGTTTACAACATGCCATCGGTGGCGGTATCGGTATCTTTGTTGCCTATCTGGGTTTAAAAAATGCCAATATCATTAACTTCTCAGCTTCTGCTGACAATATCGTCTCAGTCAATGGAGTAGCACCGGCTGAAGCCACTGCAAAAACATTTGAAAATGGGGTCTTCTCTATCGGTGCCAATGGTGGTGTGGTTCCTGCTATTTCCACCTTTACAGATCCTGCGGTTCTCTTGGCTGTTATTGGTCTCTTCATCACTGCTATTTTAGTGATTAAAAAGGTTCGTGGTGCCATCTTGATTGGAATTGTGGCAACCACTCTTATCGGTATCCCGATGGGTGTTGTGGACTTGTCTGCAGTGAACTTTGCTAACAATCATATTGGTTCAGCTTTTGATGAATTAGGTGTGACCTTCTTGGCGGCCTTTGGCGGTCTGTCCTCTCTGTTCTCAGATATGAGCCGTCTGCCTTTGGTACTGATGACCATCTTTGCCTTCAGCTTGTCAGATACTTTCGATACGATCGGTACCTTTATCGGTACTGGTCGTAAGACAGGTATTTTCTCAGCAGAAGATGAAGCTGCTCTTGAAAACTCATCTGGTTTCTCGTCTAAGATGGATAAGGCACTCTTTGCTGATGCCATTGGTACCTTCATTGGTTCTCTCTTTGGAACTTCCAATACCACAACTTACGTGGAATCAGCTGCGGGTATTGCTGAGGGTGGACGGACTGGTCTGTCAGCTGTATCCACAGCAGTGGCCTTCCTCTTGTCAGCTCTTCTCTTGCCAGTGGTTGGGATTGTCCCAGCAGCAGCTACTGCTCCAGCCCTGATTATTGTTGGTGTGATGATGGTCTCTTCCTTCCTGGATGTGGATTGGAGCGACTTCAACGATGCTCTGCCAGCCTTCTTTGCAGCCTTCTTTATGGCCCTTTGTTTCTCCATTTCCTATGGTATTGCGGCAGCCTTTATCTTCTACTGCCTAGTGAAGGTGGCCACTGGAAAAACAAAAGAGGTTCATCCCCTGCTTTGGGGAGCAACGATCCTCTTCATTGTAAACTTTGTGATCTTAGCTTTCCTCTAGTCTGAGAAAGAAAATCAGTGGTCTTTGGACCGCTTTAGATTGAAGACAAAGTCGTTAGAATAACATTTCTAACGGCTTTTTTGTATGCAAGGTAGTATAATAGAGTTATATCCGGCTAGAGGAGGATTGGGTTTGTTTCCTTTTAAAAAATGAAAAATCTTTCTTCTTGTGGTATAATCAATGCTATGTATAGTCAAAATGAAGCAGAATTGATAGCCATTGGCCAATCCATTGGTGAGAAATTGCAGGCTGGAGATGTCTTGGTGCTAACAGGTGACTTGGGCGCTGGGAAAACGACCTTGACCAAGGGTATTGCTCAGGGATTAGGAATCCAGCAGATGATAAAAAGTCCTACCTATACCATTGTGCGAGCATACGAGGGGCGGTTGCCGTTTTATCACTTGGATGTTTATCGAATTGGGGATGATCCAGATTCGATTGATTTGGATGATTTTCTCTATGGTGGTGGGGTGACTGTCATCGAATGGGGAGAACTTTTGGATGCAACTCTTCTGGATGACTATCTAACCCTCTTTTTGGAACACTTGGGAGACGGTCGCAAGATTTCTGGCCAAGCACAGGGTCCCCGTAGCCAAGCCCTTCTTGAGGAGATTTTTCATGGTTGAACAAGAAATTATCTTCGAGGAAGCTCAGGTTTCGGATGCTGCTGCCTTGATTGCTTTTATGAATCAGGTAGCCATTGAGACGGATTTTCTGGATATGGATGACCAGGGTTTTCAGCCCACATTAGAGCAAACTCAAGCAATCTTAGCTCGAAGTCAGGAAGAACCAAATCAGCTTTGTCTGTTGGCAAAGTCAGGAGGTAGGATTGTTGGTTTAATCAATGTACGAACCCAGATGCCTTATCGGATTTCCCATATTGGGGATATCTTTATGGCAGTTCTAAAAGACTACTGGGGGCATGGTCTCGGTCGGATTTTATTAGAAGAAGTCATTGTTTGGGCTCAGGAAATAGGACTCCTGAAGCGATTGGAATTAACAGTACAAGTTCGAAATGAACGAGCAGTGAGGCTCTACCAATCCTGTGGTTTTGACATCGAAGGTACTCAAAAAAGAGGCGCTAGAACAGACATGGGAGAATGGCTGGACCTCTATTATATGGGAAGGCTGATAGATTAAAGATGAAAATTGGAAAAAAAATAGTATTGATGGTGATGGCTATCCTTTTGCTGACAGTTGGTGCAGCAGCAGCGTATGGCACAACATTTTGGTCCTATTCAAGTAAGGCCATTTCAAAAACCTATAAGAAAATCGGTAGTGATTCCAGCAAGGATAATGTCATTGAGGCTACCAAGCCCTTTACCATCCTTCTGATGGGTGTAGATGTGGATGCGGCTCGTGGTGGTGGCTGGGAAGGCCGGAGTGACTCGTTGATTCTTGTGACGGTCAATCCTAAGACCAAAAAGACGACCATGATGAGTCTGACACGGGATATCATGGTGGAGATTGCCAATTCAGATGGGACCAGTACAGGGACAGCTGAAAAACTCAATCACACCTACAGTTATGGACAAGCACCTATGACCATCGCAACTGTTGAAAAAATGATGGACATCAAAATTGATTGCTATGTCCAAATCAACATGGATGGTTTGGTCAGCTTGGTTGATGCCCTTGGAGGTATTACCGTCAACAATACACTAGGTTTCCCAATATCCATTTCATCTCATGAGCCAGACTATACCTCTACCGTTGACCCTGGAAAGCAGCTGGTCAATGGGAATCAAGCCTTGGTCTATGCTCGGATGCGTTACGATGATCCTGAAGGAGATGTTGGTCGTCAAAAACGCCAGCGAGAAGTCATTGGAGCTATCGTTACGAAGCTTCTGAAATTGGATGGATTTACCCAGTACAAGAATATCTTAGACGCCGTTTCAACCAATCTGCAGACAGATATTGAAATCAATGCCAGTACCATTCCCAGCCTCTTGGGTTACAAAGATTCTTTAAATACTCTCGAGTCTTATCAGCTGGATGGTGAAGGTGAGATGGTAGATGGTCTATCCTATCAAATCCCAACAAGTAAGCACCTGTTGGAGATGCAAAATGTGCTCAAGCGTTCCTTAGGACTACCAGAAGCTACAGAGCTGAAGACCAATGTTCGCGTTTATGAAAAAGTTTTTGGTCTGTCAAATCCCTACACCGTCATAGATGCCTATACTGGTGAAGAAACACCAGGTACAGGAGTCTTTGATGCAACTGAAGAGACAACAACAGAAGTTGCTGAAACAACATATTTGGAGTAGATTCCTAAAAAATCCCCTGAATTCGAGGTTCAGAGGATTTTCTTGTTATGGTTTATCAGGGCTGTATTTGTTTTGGATAGCTTGGATTTCTTGGAGGTGTCCAGCAGCTTCTTGCTGGTAAACTCGGAATTTGTAAGTCAAATCCTGGGCCATTTCTTGCAAGGGTTGGCTGTATCCTTTGATAATAGTCGCTTGTTCTTGAATCTTGGCATAGCTGGCGGAGATGTCCTCCAAGAGGCTGCCTGTCTCTTCTATTTCCTGGGCAATCTTGTCCTTGTTGCTGACTGCCCAATAGGAAATGGCAGCGGCTGTGCCGGCAATCAATAGGTTTCCTAGTTTCATTTTATTCTCCTAAAAAGATTTCTTGGGCTAGCTGGGCTAGGGCTGCAAAATCAGGTTCACGGGTTTCAAAGGTCAGCTTGAGACCATCAGATTCATCGAAACGGGGCAACAGGTGGACATGGGTATGAAAGACGGTTTGTCCAGCGGCTTCTTCATTGTTGTTGATGATATTGACACCTGCTGCGCCTAGTTTTTCTTGGAGCTGTTTGGCGATTTTTGGGATACGGGCAAAGAGGCTGCTGGCAGACTCGGCATCCATTTCCAGCATATTGCGGTAATGTTTTTTGGGGATGACCAGAGTATGTCCTTTGGTGACCTGGGTAATATCGAGAAAGGCCAAAACTTCCTCATCTTCATAGACCTTGGAGGAGGGAATCTGACCGGATACAATTTGGCAAAAAATACAATCTGACATAAAGAGCACCTCATGGGGGAAATTTTGTTATAATCATTATATCAATAATAATGGAGAATTGCATGTTAGAAGTCAAAAAGCTAAGTGGTGGCTACGCCAATATCCCGGTGCTAAAGGATGTATCCTTCCAAGTAGCAGATGGGGAATTGGTTGGTCTGATCGGCCTCAATGGTGCTGGTAAATCAACCACTATCAAGGAAATCATCGGACTCCTGACCCCCTACCAAGGCCAAATCCTTATTGACGGCCAGACTATACAGGACCGGGCAGAAGCCTATCGCAAGAAGATCGGCTTCATTCCTGAAACCCCTAGTCTCTATGAAGAGTTGACTCTCAAGGAACACTTGGAAGTAGTGGCTTTGGCCTATGATTTGGACTGGGATGCTGCTTTTGAAAGGGCAGACAAGCTCTTGAAACTCTTTCGGTTGGAGGAAAAGTTGGATTGGTTCCCTGTCCACTTTTCCAAGGGAATGAAGCAAAAGGTCATGATTATTTGTGCCTTTATGGTCCAACCCAGCCTCCTGATTGTGGATGAGCCCTTCTTGGGCTTAGACCCTGTGGCCATTCAAGATTTGATTGACTTGATTGAGGAGGAAAAAAAGAGAGGGACCTCCATCCTCATGTCCACCCATGTCCTGGATTCGGCGGAAAAGATGTGTGACCGCTTTGTCATCCTGCATCAAGGTCAGGTGCTGGCAGATGGTCATTTGGACCAGCTGCGCCAGTCCTTTGGTCAGGCGGATGCCAGCCTTAACGACATCTATCTGACTCTGACGCAAAAAGGGGTGGGCTAGATGAAGAGAATCTTTCATGAGAGACGGAAGGTCTTTCTGAACCGTTGCCTCAAGTATAGCCGCTATGTTCTCAATGATCACTTTGTCTTGGTCTTGTTGGTTTTCTTGGGTTTCCTTTCCCTTCAATACCGCCAGTTGCTGGAGAATTTTCCTCAGCCCGCTTGGCCAGTCTATCTCTTGCTCCTGGCGGTAACTAGCCTTCTGTTTTTTGCAGGATCGACCGCAACCTACTTGGAAGAGCCTGATCAGCACTTTCTCTTAACCAAGGAAAGGGAGGTTCTGTTTCTGGTCCAGCAGGCCATCAGGTGGCAATTTATTTTCTGGGGCTTGGTACAAATACTAGGTCAACTGCTCTTTTTACCTCTCTATCTTAAGCTAGGACTGCCTGCCTGGGCTTTTGGGCTCTATCTTTTCACTTTGACAGCTGGGAAATATGCCCTCATCCAGGCCAAATGGTCTAGTTATACAAAGGATGGTATCTTTCAGTGGAACCTGGCCATCGACCAAGAACGAAAACGTCAGCAATCTATCCTCCAGTTCTTTGCCCTCTTTACTAGAGTCAAGGGCATTACAAGCAGTGTGAGACGGCGGTCCTACTTGGACGGATTCTTAAAACTGGTGGCCAAGAGCTCTGAGAAGACTTGGGATTATCTTTATCTTCGGGCCTTTCTTCGGTCAGGTGACTTTTGGGGGTTGACCATCCGTCTTTTTGTCCTTTCTTTGGTGGCAATGCTGACCATTGATTTGCCCTGGTTGGCAACAGGTTTGGTTCTTCTATTTAACTACTTGTTGCTCTTTCAACTTCTGGCCCTATATGGAGTCTACGATTACCAGTATCTAAACCACCTTTATCCTATCAAAAAAACTAGGAGAACCAAGGGGTTTCTGCGCGTGTTGAGGGGAATCCTATATAGTGTTTTGGGGCTTCAAAGCATCCTGGCAATTTTTCTTTTGGAGGAAAAGATGTATCTGGGAATCCTCATTCTTGGTGGCTTTCTCTTGAACCAGTTTTACCTGGCTATAAAAGCGAAGAAATTGATTGACTAAATCTGATAAAACTAGTAAAATAGTAGGGAATTTTTGTAAGGAGGAATGGCATGCAGTTTGATTCAAATGGCCTGCAGCTACAGTCTATTGCAGGAAATAGTGGCAAAGCATATAAAGGCCTTCGGTCAGACGGAACGCCTGTTTTTGTGAAGTATGAGATGCCTCCCATCATTCCTGCCTTAGCAAGAGAACAGATTACCCCGCCGGTTTTAGCGACCAATCGAGAAGTGGGAGTTGGTCAGAGAGTGGAACAAGAGTGGCTGGATGGCCGGACCTTGACACGCTCGGATATGGGGAAAAAGCAGGTTCGTCAGATTTTGGTAAGAATGCACTTCTCCAAACGTCTGCTCAACCAGGCACTGCAACTCAACTATACCTATCAAGAACCGAGAACTTTGGTGGAGAAGTGGAAGGAAGATGCACCAAATCGCCTGCGTCAAAATACTTATCTGGAATCGGTTTGCAGCGACTTATTAGCTCATTTGCCAAGCTTCCATCAGGAAGTGGCGACCTTTGTCCATGGAGACTTGCACCATAAAAACTGGGTTGAAACCAATAGTGGCTTGGTCTATTTGACTGACTGGGAGACGGCCTGTATCACAGATCGGATGTTGGATGTAGCCTATCTCTTGACCCACTATATACCACGTTCGTCCTGGGAAGAATGGCTCAAGGAATACGGCTATAAGTACAATCGTGCTGTCCTGGCTAAGGTCTATTGGTATGGTCAATTGGGTTATTTGAACCAGATTACCAAACATGTAGAAAGTTATGATATGGAAGCGGCCAATAAGGAAATTTATGCCCTACGCCTCTTTCGTCAGCAGTTTAACAAGGAGCTATGAGAGTTAGAAACCGTAAGGGAGCCAGTGAGCTCCTTGAAAACAATCCCCAGTATGTTATCTTAAATCCAGAGGCCTGCAAGGGCAAGTGGTCTGAGATTTTTGGCAATGACAACCCCATCCATGTTGAAGTGGGTTCGGGCAAGGGCAATTTTGTAACAGGAATGGCAGCCCAGCATCCAGACATCAACTATATTGGAATTGATATCCAATTGTCGGTCTTGAGCTATGCCCTGGACAAGGTTTTGGCAGCGGGTCTGCCCAATATCAAGCTCCTTCGAGTAGATGGTTCCAGCTTAACCAACTATTTTGCGGATGCGGAGATTGACAGACTCTATCTGAATTTCTCTGACCCTTGGCCCAAGAAGCGGCACGAAAAACGCCGCTTGACCTACAAGTCCTTTCTGGAAACCTTCCAGCAAATCTTGCCAGAAAATGGCGAAATCCATTTCAAGACGGACAATCGCGGCCTCTTTGAATACAGCCTGGCTAGTTTTTCTCAGTATGGCATGACCCTCCAGCAGGTCTGGTTGGATCTGCATGCCAGCGACTTTGAAGGCAATGTCATGACCGAGTACGAAGAAAAATTCTCCAACCTGGGACAAGTGATTTACCGGGTGGAAGCGAAGTTTAATCAATAAGTCGACCTTGCGAAAGTAAGGTTTTTTTCTTGTCAGAAGAGGGACTGGCCAAAGTCCTTTCTGCCCTCAAAGACAAGGATATCATCAAGCCCCAGGATTTGATTGCCTGGTATGGCACCCTCTTGCGGCGGCCTTTTGCAGAAGAGGCCATCTGGAACTGGGCCCAAACTGAGTGGGATTGGATCAAGCAAAGTCTGGGCGGGGATATGAGCTATGTGGCCTTTATCATCATTCCATCCCGCATCTTCAAAAGCCAGCAGCGGCTGGATGAGTACCAGGCCTTCTTTGAAGCGGAGCTGACCAATCTGGCCCTCCAAAGGGATATTGCCATGGGTATAAAGAGCATTGCAGCCCGCATCCAAATGGTGGAAAAAAACAAGGAAGCGGTGGAAAAAGCCCTGGCAGACTATTAAAATGGCGGTCTGTCAAGTATATTTCTTTACAGACTAGGCCAAATGTGTTATAATGTTTAAAAATAAATGGAAAGGGGTTTGGCCAAGTGCCAGCCCCTTCAGTATTGTTTTGTTTTAAGAAAATGACTGACAAGTTTTCAAAGACTGGAGGTAGTATGGCAACGATTGTTGATATTGTAACCCAAGCTATTGCTCCATCCATTCAGGCTCCTTATGAGCTGGTGGATGTGGAGTATGGCAAGATGGGTGGTGAGTATGTTTTGTCCATTTTTGTGGACAAGGAGGGAGGGATTTCCCTCAATGATACAGCAGAGCTGTCGGAAATCATCAGCCCGCTCTTGGACCGGATCCAACCAGATCCCTTCCCGGATCAGTACATGCTGGAGGTCACCAGTCCCGGTTTGGAGCGCCCCTTAAAAACAGCAGCAGCTGTGAAAGAGGCAGTTGGGAAGTATGTCCATGTCAAGCTCTACCAGGCCATTGACAAGGCCAAGGTTTTTGAAGGGACCCTGCTCTCCTTTGACGGTGAAGACCTTATTATCCAGTATATGGACAAGACCCGTAAAAAGGAAGTGACCATTCCTTATCAGACAGTGGCCAAAGCTCGCTTAGCTGTAAAAATTTAAGAAAGAAAGGACCTTTTTAAGAAAAGGAAAAGAACATGAGTAAAGAAATGCTAGAAGCCTTCCGCATTTTGGAGGAAGACAAGGGTATTAAGAAAGAAGACATCATCGAGGCCGTGACAGAGTCTCTGCGCTCTGCTTACAAACGCCGTTATGGTCAGGCTGAGTCAGCAGCCATTGAATTTGATGAGAAAAAAGGAGACTTCCATGTCTACACTGTTCGGGAAGTCGTGGATGAAGTCTTTGACAGCCGCTTGGAAATTTCCCTCAAAGATGCCTTGGCCATCTCATCTGCTTATGAGTTGGGCGACAAGATTAAGTTTGAAGAAGCTCCTGGTGAGTTCGGGCGGGTAGCTGCCCAGTCTGCCAAGCAGACCATCATGGAAAAAATGCGCAAGCAAACCAGGGCCATCACTTATAATACCTATAAGGAACACGAAGGTGAAATCATGACGGGGACGGTGGAGCGCTTTGACAATCGCTTCATCTATGTCAACCTCGGCACCATCGAAGCTCAATTGTCCAAGCAAGACCAAATTCCTGGCGAAGTCTTCCAATCCCATGACCGCATCGAGGTCTATGTCTACAAGGTAGAGGACAATGGACGCGGGGTCAACGTATTTGTCAGCCGCAGCCATCCTGAAATGATCAAGCGCCTTATGGAACAGGAAATCCCTGAAGTCTATGATGGCACGGTGGAAATCATGAGCGTATCCCGCGAGGCAGGTGATCGGACCAAGGTGGCAGTCCGCAGCCACAACCCAAATGTGGATGCCATTGGAACCATCGTTGGTCGCGGTGGAGCCAACATTAAGAAGATCACCAGCAAATTCCACCCGGCTCGCTATGATGCCAAACTGGACCGCATGGTACCAACTGAAGAAAACATCGATGTCATCGAATGGGTAGCAGATCCAGCTGAATTTATCTACAATGCCATCGCACCGGCAGAAGTGGACTTGGTTCTCTTCGATACAGAAGATGGTAAGCATGCGACCGTCGTTGTCCCAGACAACAAACTGTCCTTGGCTATTGGTCGTCGCGGGCAAAATGTTCGCTTAGCAGCCCATCTGACAGGCTTCCGCATCGATATCAAGTCAGCTTCTGAATATGAAGCCATTGAGGCAGAACTCTACGGCGATTTGGCTGAAGAAGTAGCACCTGAGTTTGCTGAGGAAGTAGCACCAGAGTTTACAGAAGAGTAAGCAGGAGGTTTCGATGGCAAAAACAAGGAAAATCCCCTTACGCAAGTCAGTGGTTTCAGGTGAAATCATCGATAAACGCGATTTGTTGCGCATCGTGAAAAACAAGGAAGGCCAAGTTTTCATTGACCCAACAGGCAAGGCCAATGGCCGAGGTGCCTACATCAAGTTGGACAATCAAGAGGCTGCTCTGGCTAAGAAAAAACAAGTCTTTAACCGTGCCTTCGGCATGGAAGTAACTCCAGAATTTTATGACGAATTGATTGCCTATGTCGATCATAAGGTCAAGAGGAGAGAACTTGGACTCGAATAGAAAGCAGCAGGTTTTAAATCTTTTAGGCCTAGCACAAAGAGCTGGCCGACTGATTTCAGGTGAGGAGCTAGTGGTGGATGCCATCCGCAAGGGCCAGGTTAAATTGGTCTTTCTGGCCCAAGATGCTGCCCCTAATCTAACCAAAAAAATCACAGATAAGAGCAAAACCTATCAAGTAGAAGTCGTTACCGCGTTTTCAACGCTGGAATTAAGCATCGCAGTGGGCAAGAGCCGCAAGGTCTTGGCTGTGACAGATGCTGGATTTACTAAGAAAATGAGGTCTATTATGGAATAGAACAGGAGGACAAGGAATTGTCTAAGAAGAGATTGAATGAAATTGCCCGTGAATTGGGTAAAACAAGTAAGGAAGTAGTGGCTAAGGCTCAGGAACTGGGCTTTGATGTCAAAAGTCATGCTTCTAGTGTGGATGACGCCAGTGCCAAACGTATTGCAGACAGTTTTTCAGCCAAGGCGATGCCAGCACCTAAGGCAAAAAGTCAGCTAGTTGAAACACCAGCTCCTAAAACTGAAAACAAGCCAGTCGAAACGCCAGCAGTACCAAAGGCAGAGCCCAAAGCTGAGGCTAAGGTGGAGACTGGGGATAAGCCAGCAGCCCCAGCAAAACCAGCCATGCCTGTTCGTCCACAAAGTCGGAACTTTAAGGCAGAACGGGAGGCCCGGGCCAAGGCAGAAGCAGAACGCAGAGCCCAGTCTGGTGGACAAGGCAACCAAAACCGCCAGCGTAATGATCGTAATCAAGGCCGCACTGACCGAGCTCAGGGGCGTCCTGATAACCGTCAGTCTGGAGGTAACCGCGATCGGAATTTCCAAGGTCAAAACCGTAATGAACGTCGTAATGACAATCGTGGCTTTAACCAGGCAGACAAACGTCAACAACAGCGTCAGCAGGTGGCAGCACCACGGATTGACTTTAAGGCCCGTGCAGCTGCCCTAAAAGCAGAGCAAAACGCCGAATACGCTAGAGGTAGTGAAGAACGCTTCCGTCAAGCCCAAGAAGCCAAAAAGCATCACCAACCAAAAGTTAAAGAGGTCAAGTTTGAGGAACCAGTTTTGGAAACCAAGCCTTTGGCTCCTACTCCAGCCCCTGCGCCAGCAGCTGTCGATACTCGCCGTAAAAAAGCGGCCAAGGTTGAGAAGAAACGTGACTTCAGCAGTGATGTAGAAGATGGCCCACGCAGACAACAAAAGAATCGAAGTAACCAAAATCAAGTGAGAAATCAAAGAAATAGTAACTGGAACAGTAAGAAAAACAAAAAAGGTAAGAATAACCAAGCTGCCAAACCAGTGACAGAACGAAAGTTCCATGAATTGCCTGCAGAATTAGAATACACAGCTGGTATGACAGTAGCCGAAATTGCAAAACGCATCAAGCGCGAACCAGCTGAAATTATCAAGAAGCTCTTCATGATGGGTATCATGGTCACTCAAAACCAATCCTTGGACGGCGATACCATCGAACTCCTCTTGGTGGACTACGGTATTGAAGCCAAGGAAAAAGTTGAAGTGGATAGTGCTGATATCGAGCGCTTCTTTGTCGAGGAAGGTTACCTCAATGAAGATGAAATGATGGAGCGTCCGCCAGTTGTGACCATCATGGGACACGTTGACCATGGTAAAACGACCCTCTTGGATACCCTGCGCAATTCGCGTGTGGCGACTGGGGAGGCTGGCGGGATTACCCAGCATATCGGTGCCTACCAGATCGAAGAAAAGGGCAAGAAAATTACCTTCCTGGATACACCAGGACACGCGGCCTTCACCTCTATGCGGGCTCGTGGTGCCTCAGTAACTGACTTGACCATCTTGGTTGTGGCAGCAGATGATGGGGTAATGCCACAAACTATCGAAGCGATCAACCACTCAAAAGCAGCTGAAGTACCAATCATTGTCGCAATCAACAAGATTGACAAACCTGGTGCCAATCCTGAACGTGTGATTGGTGAACTGGCAGAACACGGCGTCATTTCAACTGCCTGGGGCGGTGAGTCTGAATTTGTAGAAATCTCAGCCAAATTCAACCAAAATATCGATGAATTGCTGGAAACCGTTCTTCTGGTTGCTGAAATTCAAGAACTCAAGGCAGACCCAACTGTTCGGGCCATCGGTACCGTTATCGAAGCCCATTTGGACAAGGGCAAAGGTGCTGTTGCCACCCTTCTAGTGCAACAAGGTACCCTGAATGTGCAAGACCCAATCGTTGTTGGTAATACTTTTGGTCGGGTTCGTGCTATGACCAATGACCTGGGCCGTCGTGTCAAGGTTGCTGGTCCATCTACGCCTGTTTCTATCACTGGTCTCAACGAAGCACCGATGGCGGGTGACCATTTCGCCGTCTATGAAGATGAGAAATCTGCGCGCGCAGCAGGTGAAGAACGAGCTAAGCGTGCCCTTCTCAAACAACGTCAGGCCACTCAACGTGTCAGCCTTGAAAACCTCTTTGATACCCTCAAAGCCGGTGAAGTCAAGTCTGTCAATGTCATCATCAAGGCCGATGTACAGGGTTCTGTTGAGGCCCTTGCCTCATCTCTTCAGAAAATTGAAGTGGAAGGCGTGAAAGTTACTATCGTCCATGCGGCAGTTGGTGCCATCAATGAATCAGATGTGACCCTGGCAGAGGCATCTAATGCCTTCATCGTCGGCTTTAACGTTCGTCCGACTCCAATTGCCCGCCAACAGGCAGATGCGGATGATGTCGAAATCCGCCTCCACAGCATCATCTACAAGGTTATCGAAGAGATGGAAGATGCCATGAAGGGAATGTTGGATCCAGAATACCAAGAAAAGGTTATCGGAGAAGCCATTATCCGCGAAACCTTCAAGGTATCCAAGGTTGGTACGATTGGCGGATTTATGGTTATCAATGGTAAGGTGACCCGTGACTCCAGCGTCCGTGTCATTCGTGACGGCGTGGTGGTCCATGATGGCAAATTGGTCAGCCTTAAGCACTACAAGGATGATGTCAAAGAAGTTGGAAATGCCCAAGAGGGTGGTCTCATGATTGAGAACTACAATGACCTCCAAGTGGATGACAACATTGAAGCCTACATCATGGAAGAAATTAAAAAGTAAGCCTCTTCGAAAACCATAGGAGACTGATTCCAGCCGGCCTGGGGAGCTTTCGTTCTACCAGTGCCGTCGGTTCCTAGTCTGGTCTCGGTCTTCATTGAGTGTTCGATTAGTGGACTTTAGCGTCCACAGTCCTTATGAACCAAATGTCAAGCTGGGAGTTTTCTCAGCTTGAATTGTATTATTTATATGAAAGGAAAATGAACTATGGCAAATCATTTTCGTAGTGATCGTGTGGGAATGGAAATCAAGCGTGAGGTCAATGAAATTTTGAAATTAAAAGTTCGTGATCCTCGTGTCCAAGGTGTGACCATTACAGATGTGCACATGACGGGCGATCTTTCCCTAGCAAAAATTTATTACACTATTCACAGCACCCTAGCCTCTGATAATCAGAAGGCCCAAACTGGTCTTGAAAAAGCGACAGGAACCATCAAACGGGAACTCGCTCGCAAGCTGACCATGTACAAAATTCCAGATCTGGTTTTTGAAAAAGACCAGTCCATCGAGTATGGAAATAAAATCGATGAAATGTTGCGGAATTTAGATATGAAATAAGAAAACATCCCAGCACACTTAGTGTTGGGATGTCTTTTTGTCCATATTTGGCAGCCTCAGCTTGTACTTAATGACCGCGAGCCGTATCAAGAGGAAGATGATAAAAAGGGTCAGATAAACAGGAACACGTGGCAAGTTCAGGTTGACGACCAGCAGATGGTAGGAGATTCCAGCACCCAGAGCCAGGACGGCATAGACATCTTCCTTGAGCACGATGGGCGTTTCATTGACCAGGACATCCCGCAAGATACCACCTCCAACCCCGGTCAGAGTAGCTAGGATACCAGAGGTCATGGCATTGAGCTTCAAATCCGTTCCAGCACTGGCTCCAATCAGGGCAAAGACCGCTAAACCAATGGAATCAAAGACCAAGTTGGTCGTGGTCAAAAAGTGCAACATCTGCTTTTCCATGGGATTGTCATGTTTCTTGGTGCGGACGAAGAGGTACATCATCAGTGCAACTGCTGCTGATAAATAAATGGAGCTGGGGTCGGTCAACGCTTTTGGAATCTGACCAATCATGGTATCTCGGATGATGCCTCCTCCAACGGCGGTCAAAATCCCCAAGAGGGTGATGCCAAAAATATCCAGATTCTTTTTAAAGCCCTTGACGACGCCAGAAACAGCAAAGGCAATGGTCCCGATATAGTTGCAAATTAAGAGAAATAAATCAAAATCCATAGCGACCTCCACCAGTCATCTTAGCACAAAATATGAAATCTGACAACGGTTTCGAAAGTTTGTGAAGAAATAAACAAAAGCAGCAATTGCCATTGCCAGAGATTGTGAAAAAAGGCACTATCACTAGGCTTTTTAGCGATATTTTATGGGAAAGAAACCGGTTCAATTATTTGCTATTTGTGAAATTATGGTCTATCATTGTAGAGAATTAGAATTATTTTTTGGAGGACTTATGGTATCTATCTCAAAAGAGCAACACTTGGATATGTTCTTGAAAATGCAACAAATCCGTGATGTGGACATGAAATTGAATAAATTGGTGCGTCGTGGTTTTGTACAAGGGATGACACACTTCTCAGTTGGGGAAGAAGCAGCTGCAGTTGGACCCATCGCTGGTTTGACCGAGCAGGATATTATCTTCTCACACCACCGTGGTCACGGTCACGTTATCGCAAAAGGCATTGACATCAACGGTATGATGGCCGAGCTTGCTGGTAAGGCAACAGGTACCTCAAAAGGCCGTGGTGGTTCCATGCACTTGGCCAATGTGGAAAAAGGAAACTTCGGTTCAAATGGTATCGTAGGTGGTGGTTACGCCCTCGCAGTTGGTGCCGCTTTGACCCAGCAGTACCTGGGAACGGACAACATTGTCATCGCCTTTTCTGGTGATTCAGCAACCAACGAAGGCTCTTTCCATGAGTCCATGAACCTGGCGGCTGTTTGGAACTTGCCAGTTATCTTCTTCATCACCAACAATCGTTACGGGATTTCAACAGATATCACCTACTCTACCAAGATTCCTCACCTCTACCTTCGTGCGGCTGCCTACGGCATGCCAGGTCACTATGTAGAAGATGGAAACGACGTGATTGCAGTTTATGAAAAAATGCAAGAAGTCATCGAGTACGTGCGTGCAGGAAACGGTCCAGCCCTTGTCGAAGTGGAATCTTACCGCTGGTTTGGTCACTCGACCGCTGATGCTGGTGTCTACCGGACCAAGGAAGAAGTGGCAGAATGGAAGGCCAAAGACCCACTCAAGAAATACCGCACTTACCTGACAGAAAACAAGATTGCTACGGATGAAGAATTGGATGCCATCGAAGCACAAGTCGCAGAACAAGTTGAGGCAGCAGTGAAATTTGCACAAGAAAGCCCAGATCCAGACATCTCAGTAGCCTATGAAGATGTATTCGTAGATTAGTCTGCTATCCAGATTGAAGAAAAATTTTGATATAAGTAGGAGAAATTTTATAAATGGCTGAAACAAAATTAATGGCCTTGCGTGAAGCGATTAACTTGGCTCAAAGCGAGGAAATGCGTAAGGATGAAAAAGTATTCTTGATGGGTGAAGACGTCGGTATCTACGGCGGTGACTTCGGTACATCAGTTGGTATGTTGGACGAATTTGGTCCAAAACGCGTCCGCGACACCCCTATTTCTGAGGCAGCAATTGCAGGTTCTGCGGTTGGTGCGGCCCAAACAGGTCTTCGTCCCATCGTTGACTTGACCTTCATGGACTTCGTAACCATCGCCCTGGATGCCATTGTCAACCAGGCAGCTAAAACCAACTACATGTTTGGTGGCGGCTTGAAAACCCCTGTCACTTTCCGTGTGGCTTCAGGTTCTGGTATCGGTTCTGCAGCCCAGCACTCCCAGTCTCTGGAAGCATGGTTGACCCATATCCCAGGGATCAAGGTGGTTGCACCAGGTACAGCTAACGATGCAAAAGGTCTCTTGAAATCTTCTATCTTGGATAACAATCCAGTTATCTTCTTGGAGCCAAAAGCCCTTTACGGTAAAAAAGAAGAAGTTAACCAGGATCCAGATTTCTACATCCCACTTGGCAAGGGTGAAATCAAGCGTGAAGGGACAGATGTAACCATCATTTCCTACGGCCGGATGTTGGAGCGTGTCTTGAAGGCTGCTGAAGAAGTGGCTGCAGAAGGCATCAGCGTAGAAGTGGTTGACCCACGTACTCTTATCCCGCTTGACAAGGAATTGATTATCGAGTCTGTAAAGAAAACTGGTAAGGTCATCTTGGTCAACGATGCCTACAAGACAGGTGGTTTCATTGGAGAAATCGCATCGATCATCACAGAAAGCGAAGCCTTTGACTACTTGGATGCCCCAATCATCCGGATCGCTTCAGACGATGTACCAGTTCCTTACGCAAACATTCTTGAAAATGCAGTATTGCCAAACGTAGAGAAAATCAAGGCGGCAATCTACAAGCAAGTAAATAAGGGGTAAGCATATCGTCATCCGCTTATCTTTTCTGACTTTGTTGATTTGGCTTGCTAAGGTCAGTTATGCCTGTGCCAAATCGCCTCGTCAGAAAAGCAATCGGAAAGACGCTAACCCTGATCTGCTAGAAATAAAATAGCCTAGCATTACTAAAGAATGTACGAAAGGAAACTCAAAATGGCAGTAGAAATTATTATGCCAAAGCTCGGTGTGGACATGCAAGAAGGTGAAATCATCGAGTGGAAAAAACAAGAGGGCGATTTCGTCAATGAAGGCGACGTCATCTTGGAAATGATGTCTGACAAGACCAGCATGGAACTGGAAGCAGAAGAGTCAGGCGTCCTTATTAAAATCGTTCATGGCAATGGTGCAACCGTACCCGTTACTGAAGTTATTGCCTACTTGGGCGCAGAAGGGGAAACGGTGGAAGCAGGGTCTGCTCCAGCTCCAGCCCCAGCTGCAGCCATCGAAGAAGTGCCAGCAGGTCGCACACCCGTTATCGTTGCGCCAGCTGCGGCTAAGCCACAAGGTGGCGGCAAGGTTCGTGCTACTCCAGCAGCCCGCAAATTGGCCCGTGAGCTCCATATTGACCTAGGTGTTGTGCCAGGAACTGGAGTCAATGGCCGTGTCCACAAGGCGGATGTTGAAAACTTCAAGGATGTAGCACCGAAAGCAACCCCTCTGGCAGCCCGGATTGCAGCAGACAAGGGTATTGACCTCTCTACCATCACCGGTACAGGTGTCAATGGCAAGATTGTCAAAGAGGATGTCTTGGCCCTTGTGGCGCCAGCAGTAGAAGCTGTTCCAGTTGCCAAGGTGGAAGAAAAACCAGCCAAAGAATTGCCAGAAGGCGTTGAAATCATCAAGATGAGCCCAATGCGTAAGGCTATTTCAAAAGGCATGGTTAACTCTTACCTGACGGCTCCAACCTTTACCCTCAACTACGACATCGACATGACCAACCTCATGGCACTTCGTAAGCAAGTCCTTGAGCCAATCATGAATAAGACTGGCCTCAAAGTAACCTTTACAGACCTGATTGGTCTGGCGGTAACCCGTACCTTGATGAAGGAAGAGCACCGTTACCTCAACGCTTCCCTTATCAACGATGCTCAAGAAATCGAACTGCACAAGTTTGTCAACCTGGGTATCGCAGTTGGTCTGGATGAAGGCTTGGTCGTGCCAGTTGTTCACGGTGCAGATAAGATGAGCTTGTCTGACTTTGTGGTGGCTTCTAAAGATGTCATCAAGAAAGCCCAATCTGGTAAACTCAAGGGTGCTGAAATGTCAGGCTCCACCTTCTCTATCACCAACTTGGGGATGTTCGGTACTAAGACCTTCAACCCAATCATCAACCAGCCAAACTCAGCCATCCTTGGTGTCGCAGCAACTGTTCAAACACCAGTTGTCATCGACGGTGAAATCAAGATCCGCCCCATCATGGCCCTTTGCTTGACCATCGACCACCGTATCGTGGATGGTATGAATGGTGCCAAATTCATGGTTGACTTGAAGAACTTGCTGGAAAACCCATTGGAATTGTTGATCTGATAAAAACTAGTTATTAAGTAGAGGGGTGAGGCCACCTTGCCCAACCATAAAAAAGAAAGGGAAGAAGAGCAGAGGGGATTCAGAAACTGAACCCGAGCGGAAAGCTCGGAAAAATAGATAAATCGTTTAGAAAATCAGGATTTTCTACGATTTTCTAGTTTTTCAGTCGCTTTCTCTTCGCTCTTGGTATCTTAATCATGGCAGTAGAAATTATTATGCCCAAACTCGGTGTAGACATGCAGGAAGGTGAAATCATCGAGTGGAAAAAACAAGAAGGTGATATGGTCAATGAAGGCGATGTTATCTTGGAAATGATGTCAGACAAGACCAGCATGGAGCTGGAGGCAGAAGACTCTGGTATCCTTCTGAAGATTGTTCATGGCAATGGTGCGACTGTTCCTGTAACAGAAGTCATTGCCTACCTTGGTGCAGAAGGGGAAGTCATTGAAGAGGGAGCAAACGTGGCTCAAGCGACTGCTGACTTGAAGGCAGCTGGTCTGGAAGTTCCAACAGCTCCTGCAGCGGCTCCACAGGCTCCTAAGGCCGAATTGGCAGCTGATGAGTACGACATGGTTGTTGTCGGCGGTGGTCCTGCTGGTTACTATGCAGCCATCCGCGGTGCCCAATTGGGTGGTAAAATCGCCATCGTTGAAAAATCTGAATTTGGCGGAACCTGCTTGAACAAGGGTTGTATCCCAACCAAGACCTACCTCAAGAACGCTGAAATCCTTGACGGCTTGAAGATTGCAGCTGAGCGCGGAATCAACCTTGCTTCAACCAACTACACTGTCGATATGGACAAGACTGTTGACTTCAAGAACAAGGTTGTCAAGACCTTGACTGGCGGTGTAGCAGGTCTCTTGAAAGCCAACAAAGTCACCATCTTCAACGGTCTTGGTCAAGTAAACCCTGACAAGACAGTTGTCATCGGTGACAAGGTGATCAAGGGTCGCTCCATCATCCTAGCGACTGGTTCAAAAGTTTCCCGCATCAACATCCCAGGTATCGATTCCAAATTGGTCTTGACCTCTGATGATATCCTTGACCTGCGTGAAATTCCGAAATCCCTCACTGTTATGGGTGGTGGCGTTGTCGGTGTGGAACTGGGTCTCGTTTACGCATCTTATGGAACAGAAGTAACGGTTGTTGAAATGGCTGACCGTATCATCCCAGGTATGGACCGCGAAGTGTCTGTTGAATTGCAAAAAGTCCTTTCTAAGAAAGGTATGAAATTCTTGACCTCTGTTGGCGTATCTGAAATCGTGGAAGCCAACAACCAGTTGACCATCAAGTTGAATGACGGTTCAGAAATCATTTCTGAAAAAGCCCTTCTGTCCATCGGTCGTGTACCGCAGCTGGCAGGTCTTGAGAACCTCAACCTTGAATTGGACCGCGGTCGCATCAAGGTGAATGAGTACCAAGAAACCTCTATCCCAGGCATCTATGCGCCAGGTGATGTCAATGGTACCAAGATGTTGGCCCACGCTGCTTACCGTATGGGTGAAGTGGCTGCCGAAAATGCCATTCATGGCAACCACCACAAGGCTAAGTTGGACTTCACACCAGCAGCGGTTTACACCCATCCTGAAATCGCCATGGTTGGTTTGACAGAAGACCAAGCCATCGAGAAATATGGCAAGGAAAATATCCTGGTTGGCCGCAACAGCTTCACTGGTAATGGCCGTGCCATTGCTTCCAACGAAGCCCATGGTTTCGTAAAAGTAATCGCTGATGCCCGCTACCATGAAATCCTTGGTGTCCACATCATCGGTCCAGTTGCTGCTGAAATGATCAACGAAGCCGCAACCATCATGGAATCTGAGTTGACAGTTGACGACGTGGCAGCATCTATCCACGGTCACCCAACCTTCTCAGAAGTGATGTATGAAGCCTTCCTTGATGTTCTTGGCGTGGCGATCCACAACCCTCCAAAACGCAAATAAAATCATTTTATCCTCGAGTTATCTGAACTCGGGGATTTTTTTCTTGGAACATTCTAAAATTCAGACCATAGTATCAGAATATCGGAATATATCGCTAGGAAGCGGATTCATTTCCTTATATAATGGAAGTATCAAAAAAAGAGGTGACAATATGGGAAAAATGATTTTTCTGGATGTGGATGGGACCTTGGTAGACTACCACAACCGTATTCCAGATTCGGCCATAGCAGCCATTCGCAAGGCTAGAGAGAATGGGCACCTGGTCTATGTCTGTACGGGTCGTAGCCGAGCAGAGATGCAGCCAGAGCTTTGGGACATCGGCCTAGATGGCATGATTGGAGGCAATGGCTCTTATGTGGAGCACCAGGGTCAGGTCATCATGCACCAGCTCATTTCCAAGGAGGATGCCAAGGCTGTGGTTGATTGGCTCCATGAGCGGGGCTTGGAATTTTACTTAGAGAGTAATAATGGCCTCTTTGCCAGTGAGAACTTCCGGGAACGGGCTCGGGAAACCATGAAAATTTACGCCATGAACAAGGGCAAGACAGCGGAAGAAGTGGCCCATCAGGAGACGGAAGATGTCCTGCATGGAATCGTTTATGGTGGGGAACTCTATCGGGACGATCTCAATAAAATCAGTTTTGTCCTTGATTCCTACCAGGATCATCTGGATTCTAAGGCAGCCTTTCCCCAGCTGGTAGCCAACACCTGGGGCGGACGGGGAGAAACAGCCCTCTTTGGCGATCTGGGTGTCAAGGACATTAACAAGGCCCATGCCATCGATGTCCTGCTGGAACATCTGGGGGCGAAAAAGGAAGACACCATTGCCTTTGGGGATGCCAAGATTGATATTCCCATGCTGGAATACTGTGAGATTGGCGTATCCATGGGCAATGGCGGACCAGAAATTCTGGCCATGGCCGATATGGTGACGGACGATGTGGAGCATGACGGCCTTTTCAATGCCTTCCAAAAACTGGGCCTTCTAGGCTAAATCGGAACTTCGGTTTTAAAAAATCATTGTTTACAGGGTGTGAAGGGGGAATGAGATTGCCCCCTTTTCCCATTCTTTGAGAAGAAGTCTCCTCCTCTTTCACCAAGGGAAATGAAGGGGTGAGCGTTCTTCTAAAACGCTTGCAAAAGGAGTCTATTTTTGTTAAGATAGACAGAAAGAGGATTGTTACTGGAAACAGGCAAAACCGAAGCAGATAGGAAGGTTCATGGCTTTTTTGCGTGCTCTTGCTATGTGCTTGGGTTATTTTTTATTGAAATGTAGCGGAGTGAAGGATGTTAAGAATCGAGAAGGTCTATAACAATAATGTTGTTCAGGCTAGCGATGAAAATGACAAGGAATTAGTTGTCATGGAGAGAGGCCTGGGTTTTCAAAAAAGGACAGGGGATTCCTTGAATCCGGACCAAATTGAAAATCCCTTCGTATTGCAAAATGATCTGCAACAGACGGATTTTGGGG
>Ga0116175_1000387_pt1 | contig 31700 bp, 29 predicted proteins | sample AD_UKC125_MetaG_FD_89802 | JGI IMG/M metagenome (GOLD analysis project Ga0116175, IMG submission 89802) | Active sludge microbial communities of municipal wastewater-treating anaerobic digesters from USA - AD_UKC125_MetaG | ecosystem: Engineered > Bioreactor > Anaerobic > Digestate | place: USA... | reverse complement strand
TGGTCGTCGATGAGGACATAGAGTTCAGTCAGGAGGGTTTCGAGTTCTTTCGTCACACATTGATCTTGAAGCCCTCCGCCTACCTCGTTGCCGACGGCACCTTCAAGGAATCAACCATCTAGGCCGGCTGCGAGCATGACGTCCATGTTTTTACTGTGCCCGTAGAGAGCGAAGGCGCGCAGGTCATCATCCGGGAACAGCAGGTCAACATTCTGGTAGGTGAGGTCGTCGACGTCGACCACGAGGTTTGCAGACCCTGCAGGTTCGGCACCGAGGATGAGGTACCGGGCGGCGTGCTGCGGGAAGGCCTCGGCGAGGCGGCGCAGCAGCAGGTATGGCGCGATGTAGTTCACCGCGATGGTCAGCGGCACGCCAGCCGCGGCGCGCTGGTCGACGGGCGCGATGAGGGCGGCGTTGCTGATGACGACGTCGAGGGCTCCCTGGGCAACGAGGCGGTCGGCGAGCATACGAACCTGATCGAGGTCGCCGAAGTCAGCTTGCTCTGTGGTGATCTGCACAGTCGGGGCGATGCTCTGCAGCTTCGCGGCGGACGCGGCGAGGCGATCTGCGCTGCGTCCGACCAGGACGACGTCGTGGCCGTCGCTAGCGAAGCGCTGCGCGAGCGCCTCGCCGATACCGCTGGTGGCGCCGGTGATGAGTGCCTTCATGATGGAGCTCCTTGCTCGTTCGGAATAGGTTGACGTTGTCAACCTATTGGCAACTGTAACATTCAACTTGACCTTGTCAACCACGCGAGCGGAGTAGCCCATGAGCCCCGTTGATACCCGCAGCAAACTGCTTTATGCCGCACAGGAGCTCCTCGACGAGGGCGGGCCCGCAGCGGTGACGCTGCGCGAGGTCGGCCGGCGCAGCGGCGTCTCGCACAACGCCCCGTACAAGCACTTCGACAGTAAGGAGCTCCTGCTAGCCGAACTTGCAGCGCTCGAACTCACTCACCTGCACGAGGCGCTGGCACGCGACCTTGACGGCGGTGTCCCGCCGGTCGACGCGCTGGAACGCTCGATCGCTGAGCAGGTCACCCGCGCCGTCGCGTATCCGGAGCGCTATCGGCTGATCTATGGGCGTTGGGAGTCGACCGAAGTGCTCGATGGCGTCGCACTCGAATCTTCGGCCCTCATGGCTCGCACGGTCGCTGACGCACAGGCGACCGGCGCCATCGCCCCCGGCGAGCCTGAGAGGGTCTCCGCTCTGCTGCGCGCTATGGTGCGCGGGGCTGCCGAGCTTCAGAGCGCTGGGCATCTCGCCGCCGATGGAAAGGGGCGTGCTGATGCTGCCGACCTCGTCGGGGACCTACTGAGTCTACTCAGACGTTGAGGCCCGATGCTCAGCGTGTCATTTCCCCAGGGAACGCTGTCGATAGTCGGCTGGTGCCATCGCATACGCACGATGCTGACTCGGTAGAGCGCGGCGTTGGCCGGTCGGTTCCCACCGCGGTACAGGCGATGCCGATTGTTGGTCTTTCCTGATCCGGCCGGGATCGGACAAGCGCCGCACATCTTGGCGAACGCTGCCTCGGACTTGATGCGGTTGGTGTTGTCGCCGGCGGTGATGAGCATCTGCGCCGCTGTGTCGTAGCCGACACCCACGGCCGCGACGAGCCGAGGCGCAGCAGACGCGGTGGGCGCCTTCAACGATGCGGCGTGAGCTTTTGGCCTCGTCATGCAGCGCCGGCCAGCGCTGCGCCATCGAGGACAACACGTGTCGCATCGCCGCGTCGGGGTCGGTCGGCACAACGACCGCTGGTGCACCACGACGGACGGGCGGCAAAGAAGCGGGACCTTGCAGCGCCGCGCAGTCGTTCTTACCTGCGAGTCGACGTTCGGCGGCCCGTGCTGGCCGGGCGATCTCATGGACCTGGTGGCCCTGGTTGCGTAGGTAGCGTGCCAGGCCGATGCTGTAGGAGCCGGTGCCCTCAATGCCGAATCCGATCAGGCGACCGGCGGACCCGAGGAAAGTCAGGCAGAAGGCCAGAAGTTCCTCGAACCCGGCGGTCGTGGCAGGTACGGCGGTATCGCCGAGCCGGCCACCGAGGCCGTCGATCGCGACCGCGACGTGGTTGTCTTTGTGGGTGTCGACGCCGACGATGACATCGTCACGGCGAAGCTGCATGCTGGAGATTGGGCTATGGGTTCCTCTCTCGTACTCGGGGGCCATGGTTCCGCTGGCCGGAGTTGGCGGACAGGACTGCGATGAGGCCCTGGTTGAGTCAGGCTCCTATCAGATCGCTGCCCACCCGGCCAGCAGCCTGGGTGAACGCCACTACCCGGGCCCGACAGGCCAACGCGAGGGCACCCGCGGCCGCGATCGACCGGATCAGCCCCGAGGCGTGGACACCGGCCTACGACGCCGACGGCGTGCAACGCGACGGGGCCGTGGGTGGCCGAGTTGACCGGGATGATCGACATGTCGGGCTGGCCCGACGGGATGCGGGTGATCGTCCGGAAAGAGAGCCCGCGTCCGGGTGCCCAATTGCGGTTCACTGACCGCGATGGGTCACCGCTGAACCTGTTTGTACCAATACTGTGCGGGGTCAACTCGCCAGACTGGAGTTGCGGCACCGGCTGCGTGCCCGCCGTGAAGATCGTATCCGCACCGCGAAAGACTGTGTGCTCGCCGGGAACGGCAGCGGCATCCGGTGTCCGGCTACCCGCTGCCATCACCGTGCCGTCATGACCGTGCTGTCATAGCCGTGGTGCGATCCGCAGGAAGTCGCCGACCACCGTGTTGAACTCGGCGGCGCGTTCGATCTGGGTCCAGTGGCCACAACGGGCGAAGACGTGCAGATCGGCATCCGGCAGCAGGCGGACCATGTTCCAGGCCACATCGACCGGAACCACCCGGTCCTCCCTGCCGTGCACCAGCAGCGTGGGAACCGTGATCGCCCGAACCTGCTCCTCGGTGATGCCGAGCTGACCGCCGGCATGGTCGGGATGGAAGAACATCAGGCGGTAGGCCTCGTGCGCGCCGGGAGCGGCGCTGGCCTCGTAGCGGATTGTCACCAGTTCGTCGGTGATGATCGAGGTGTCGACCGCGAAATAGTTCACGAGCAGATCACGCATAGCCGGTGCGGACGGTGTATAGGCGCGCAGCGCCTTGAGTCCGTCGGTCAGCTCCATCCCCACGCCCGGCGCACCCATCAGCACCAGGCGATCGAGTCGGGACCGATCGTCTTCGGCCATCTGACAGGCGATTCGGCCGCCGAGCGAGTTGCCGATCACGGATGCCTTTTCGATGCCCAGGGCGTCGAGGAAGCCCCAGACGTGATCGGTCCAGGTGCGCAACGAGTACCGGACATCGGCGGGACGTTCGGTCGCCCCGAAGCCGACCAGGTCGAGAGCGAGGACTCGCGCGCCGGCAGCCAGGGGCTCGATCGCGTGTTGCCAATTCGCCCAGGCCGACACGCCGGGACCGGAGCCATGCAACAACACCACGGGCGCGCCCTCGCCGACGTCGTGATAGTGGGTGTTCACCCCGTTCACATCGACGTACCGGCCTTCGCGCAGATTCATGGTCGCGGTCATATGGAGGTCTCCTCGCTGTGCTGTGCAGAACATGCGCAGCCGCGAAAGTGCCTGCGGCTGACCCGATCCAATCTATGGAGGAGTTCTGAAGCACTGCCAGAAGCGGTTCCGGGGGCTGGAATCAGCGCCGTGAGAACACCGTCGGAATTCCCGCCGGCTCACCGCCGGCCAGCAACAGTTCGCGTTGTTCCGACCGGGACAGGCTTGCCGACCGATAGCGATCGAGTTCGTCGCCGAGGTGGCGGGGATCATCGCTGAGCAGGAGTTTACGACCGGTGCTCAACGGTGCGGCGTCATCGATGAACACCCGTCGCCGGCTCTCCGCGTAGTTGTCGAGAACCGTTGTGTCGGCCGCATCGTGAATGACCGCCTGCAGGGCCTCGGCCAGTCGGAACGCGTCGAAGAAGCCGGTGATCGAACTGTGACCGGTGATGCGGGTGGTCACATGGGCCGCGGCACCGGCCAAGAGGACCCGCCCCACCCGGTAGGTGTCCGCGGTCCGCCGGTGCATGCGGGCGGTCCGCCATCCCAGCGTCGTCACCGGTATGTTTTCGCTCACCCGCCGGATCGTGTTATCAACCCTGGTTCCTATCGACTCCTCCGGCCGCACAATCGGTTCGGAATACGCGCACACCCACTCACCGGGTCCGGACCGTTGCAGCAACGCGCTGGTGCGGTCGTCGCCGTGGTGATTGCCGAGATAGAACGTGGTGGCGTGGCAGCCCGCGGCGCCGAGGTCTCCCCGCACCAGCGCGGTGACCGAACGTTCACGCCAGGTGAATCCGCGAAAGCCTACGCCGAGGAGGCGGCGAACGGCGCTGCGAGTACCGTCGGCACCCACCAGCCAATCACCACGAAACGTCTGTCGTCCTACCCGCGAATCGATGTCGACGACCACACCCCGCTGGTCCTGGGTGATCGAGGCGATGCGTTCGGCCCGCACCAAACGCGTATGGCGGTACTCCGAAAGATGTTTGATCAGAACCGATGACAGTCCGTCCTCGCCGAGATGCAGGTTGAACGGGAACTCGACGTCGTCGCGCAGCACATCGAGGTCGAAGTCGATGTTCTCCCCGGTATCCGCGAGATGTATCCGCACCTGGCTTTCGGCCGCACCGGCCGCACGGGCGTCGGCGAGGACGCCGAGCCGTGCCAGCTCGGGCAGCACACACCAACTGTGGACGTACTGGCACGATGACGTGTCGTCGTCGGCAGGGTCGATGACCGTGACTTCGATTCCCGCCTTCGCCAGGGCCAGCGCCGTGCACAGACCCACGGGCTGGGCGCCGACGATGACGACATGGGCACTCATGGACGGCCGCCCGCCCCGGCAGGGCACGATGACGCCGGTCGGCGGAGTGTGGTGATCTCGTCCGCCACCATGCCGAGAAATGCGAGGCCGTTGTGTCGGTGCAGGCCACGGGCCTGTTCGCGGGTGAGCGCGCCGGAGGATGCGGCGGCGTCCACGAATGCCGCGGCGCCCTCCAACTGTCCCGGAATGAACGGGTGGTCGGTTCCCAGAAGGAGATGGTCGCCGCCGAACCGGTCGGCCAGCACGCGTAGACTTCGGTGATCGAACACCAGTGAATCCACCCAGAGCGAGGACACCAAGCGGTCCGCGTGTGCGGGATCGACCGCGTCGAAGATCGAGGCGCCCAGTCGCAGCCGAGGGTAGGCCCAGGCGAAGGTCCCGCAGCCGTGCGCGAGGGCGATCCGTAGCCGCGGATACCGTTCGAGAACACCGCCGAAGACCAGCGCGGTCGCGGCGATCGCGGTGTCGGTGATCATTCCCAGACCGAAATCGTAGGGCTGCCCCGACCGGCGAAGTACCCCGCCGCCACCGTCGGTGGGGTGGATCAGGATTGCCGCGCCGAGCTCCTGGGCGGCCTCGAACAGCGGCCACAGCTCAGGCGCATCGAGATCGAATTCCCCGACCTGTGAACCGATCTCGACTCCTCGAAGCCCCAGATCGGCCACGGCCCGGTGCAGTTCGGCGACGGCGGACCCCACATGGGGCAGGGGGAGTGTGCCGAGCCCTTCGAGGCGCCCGCCGCCGCGACGTACCGCGTCGGCGATCGAGTCGTTGGACGCGCGGGCGTAGTCGACGGCGGCCCGGCGGTCGGCCCAATAGGCGAGGGTGATCGGCACCGGCGAGATCACCTGCACAGCCACCCCCGCGCGGTCGAGTTCGGCCACCCGCTCGTCGACGTCCCAGAGGACCGACCGTACTCGGCGGAAGAGTTGATCGCCGAGCATCAGAACGCCGCCACCGTCGGTCCCCGGTACGAGAATCGGCCATCGATCGTCGGGCCGGGAGTTGAGCCGACTGCCGAGATCGATCCCGAAATAGTGCGCGTGTACGTCGACGGCACCGGCCCGATCACCGGAAACCCTCGTATCCATCAGGGTCATATGTACCAGTCCCATATCCGTCGGCCCGCAGTATCGATGAGCGCATCGTAGGCATCTGTCCCGATCCGATCTGAGTCGCTGTTCCGGCGGCCGGAACAACGAAAAGCGGCAAAACGGTGACGTGCCTCACGATATGAGGTAGTCAATACAGACAACCGACTATGCGTCGAGGTGAACAATGCTGGCCATCAGCCCCCAGCCCCGTGAGGCCGCAGGAGATACTCCGTCGATCTTGACGAAGGCGTTCGACCTGCTCCGCGCGTTCAACGCGCAGGAGCGGGTGATGACACTGAGTGAGCTTTCCCGTGCGTCGGGCCTGCCGAAATCGACCGTGCACCGGTTGCTCGCCCGGCTCATCGACCTCGGTGCGGTCGAACACCACCGGTCGGGCTACAAGATCGGAATGGCGCTGCTCGAACTCGGGGCGTCCACCCCCGCGGGATACATGCGTGATCTCGCCATGCCCCACCTGACGAAGCTGCACCAGTGGACCGGCGAGACGGTACTCATGGGTGCCCTGCGAGAGTTCGACGTCGTGTACCTGGAGAAGCTGGCGCAGCGGGAATCGCCGGCGTCCATCGTGACGATCGGCTCTCGACTGCCCGCCAATTGCACAGCACTCGGCAAAGCTCTGCTCGCCTTCGAGAATCTTGACGACCTGGCGGCGTTTCTGCCGTCGCCGCTGCCGAGGATGACACACCGGTCGATCTCCTCGGTCGACGAGTTGGTCGAACAGTTGCGCCGCGTCAGGGCGGAGGGTGTGGCCCGCGAATGCGAGGAGGCACAACCGGGGCTCGCCTGTGTGGCGGCGCCGATCGTGATGAACGGGTTCGCCGTCGGTGCGGTGTCGGTGGGATTCAGCGCCGACCGCCCACCCGCGATGAACGTGTCGGGTGCGGTACGGGCGACTGCAAGTCAGATTGTGGCGGAACTGGAGACCGGATTGGCGGCGGGCCGGGAACACTGGTTCCCCCGGGAGATGTGATCCACGGGGGAACCCGCGCCGCGATGTTCAGCCGAAGACCGCGAACGCCTTGTTGGAGTTGAAGATCTCGGTGACCACCAGCTCCGACCAGCGCAGCGACATGTCGAGTTCGGACATCGCACCCAGCAGGCAGTACCAGTTGAGCATCTCGTGCTGACCGGAATCGACCACTTGACGGCTCGTGCGTGCGTTCCAGAGGTCGTAGTCGCCGGCCACCATGGCGTCGTAGAGTGTCTGGTCGGCCTCGGTGTCCGGGCGCAGATGCCACCCCTTGTCGTGAAGAAAGGCATGCGACCAGCTCGACGACGCGACCAGCGCGACCCGCTTGTCACCGCGGGCGGCGAACCGCCCTACGGCCCTGCCGAACTCGAAACAGCGGCGCGGGGACGGACCCGGGGGATCGAGGTCCTCGCCGGCGTTGATGTCGGCGAAGCGGGCGATCCCGCCCTTACGTGCGATCACATGCTCGCCATAGCAGTTCACCGCCATGGGGACAATCGGATACGGGAACTCCGCGCCGACATTGTCGAAGTCCAGAAACAGCTGGGTGTTGCCGAACGCATGTGGGAAGTGAATCCCTTTGCGCTGCTGATAGGAGTAGGCGACGTCGATACCTGAGCCGAGGACCTCTGCGGCCGCCTTCTTGGCGTAATCGGGATCTCCGCGCATGGTGAACGAGGTGTCGCCGGGAAGATCCCAGTAGTTCGGCACCTTGATCATGTCCAGCACGCCAAATGGCTCGACCTCGGTGTCCTCGTAGGCAAGAACGCAGAACGACGGGATAACCTCTTCACGGAAGTTCTCGTACTGGTCGTCGCCCCACACGATGAGAACATCCGGTGCGAACTCGTCGATGGCCTTTCGGCATCGAAGGAGATTGTCCATCAGCACCGCGCGGTGCTCGGTGGCCGCGGAAACTCCTTCGTCGTCTCCCCATTCGGTCTTCGCCAACGGTGGCCACGCCGAAGGATCCTTGCGATCGGCGGGGATATCGGGATCTTTGAGGGTGCTCTTGAGCAGGCTCGCCATATGGGTGTCCTTGCCGGCGAGCAGGGGATAGTGGGTCAAACCCACACCGAGAACTTCTGCCATGGTCTCTCCTCGTTCGCTATCTTCCGGTCCCGCGTCCGGCCGGTACCGGAGCGGAAAAATCCTGATGACGGGTACCGGAGCCGATTGCCTTTCGGAACTTCATCAGAAGTCGCGGATTGTCGATGACGAGCGCGCCGACCAATACTCCGGAATCATCGGCGTAGGCCGCCACCAGATCGCCGGTACGGGCCTCGCCCGTGACGGTCACCGGTGAACCCAGCCCCGGTCGCCCGATGATCTGAATGCGCTTGCCGTACTGGTCCGACCACACGTAGGGCAATGCGGGACGCGGTGCCGGTGCGCCCACGATATCTGCGGCGATAGCATCGGCGTGTTCGTTGGCGTTGGTCCAGTGCTCTATACGGGTGAGTTCGCCGTAGAGGGGATTGTGCCAGCGGGCGACATCCCCGGCGGCGTATACATCGGCGGCGCCGATCGCCCGCATGGTCTGATCACAGACGATCCCGTTCTCCAGAGTCAGGGACGAGGACTCCAGCCAGGTCACCGCGGGCGTAGCACCGATCCCCACGACGACGAGATCGGCGGGCAGAATCCGGCCGTCGGACAGCCGAACGCCGGTTGCCCGGCCGTGGCCGTCGAGGCCGCAAACCTGTTGCCCGGTCACGAGCGTGGCCCCGTTGGCGGTGTGGAGTTCGGCCAGACGCCGCCCGACATCGGCACCGAGTTGCTGGGCCAGAGGCGCTTCCTGGGCTTCGACAATGGTCACCGGCGTGCCATGTGCGGTTGCGGTGGAGGCGAATTCGGCTCCGATGAAGCCGGCGCCGATCGCAACGGCCCGTTGCCCGGTCGTCCGCAGCGCCCGACGTATCGCATGGGCGTCGTCTGCGTCGCGAATGGTGTGGACGTTGCCGAATCCCGCCGTGCCGGGAAGCGTGCGCGCCCGCGCGCCACACGCGATCACCAGTTTGTCATAGGAGATCTCGGTGTGATCGTCGAGGGCGAGGGCCTTTCCGGCTGTGTCCAGTGCGGTCGCGCGGGTCCCCAGCCGCAGGTCCACGCGCAATTCCGCGAGCGCGCCGGTTGTGATCAGCGGGACCGGCACGCCGGCTCCCCGCGGATCGATCATCTCCTTGGACAAGGGTGGCTTGTCGTAGGGCTGGTGCGGCTCCTCACCGACGATGGTGATCGAACCGCCGAACTCACGGGACCGCAGTGCTTGAGCGGTCCGGATTCCGGCGACTGAAGCCCCGACGATCACTACGTGCATTACAGTCTCCTGCCTAGTCATCTTTACCGGACTGCGCCGTGAGGATGTAGACCTTGTCGTCCTCGATCTCGACACCGAACGTCTTCAGGGCGACGGTGGCCGGAAAACACAGGGGCTTACCGGTACGAATGTCGAAGCGCGCCATATGCAGCGGGCACAGCACCTCGTTGCCGTCGAGGTCGCTGTCGGAACCGAGTGACCATTCCTCATGGGTGCAGGTGTCGGCGGTCGCGAAGAACTCGCCGTCCTCATTGCGATACAGGGCGATCGGCATGTCGCCCGAAACGGTCATCGACTCACCGTTGCCGAGATCGTTCACGGTGCAGGCGAAAAGTCGTCCGGTGGTCTGGATGATGCTGTCCATGGCCGCCTTTCAGGTAGCGTCGGGCGATCTGGATCCGCGCCGAATTCGTGTGGTGCCGAAGGAACGGCGATTCGATGTCGGTCAGTATTGTTTTCACAGACTTTCCCCGGACATACCCGGTTCCGGACGCTGGAACGGGCCACTACATTTCGCGGCTGAACCCGTGACGATCGACACACGCCCAATTACCCAGCCCTACCGAGGAGGACTCTGGTGTCTGAATATGTCGTCGATGATCGGGTGATGCCGCGATTTCAGGTCAATCGTGACGTGATGGTGGATCCGGAGGTGTTCGCCAAGGAGCGGGACGCGATCTTCGAACACAGTTGGCTCTACATCGGTCATGAGACCGAACTGAAGAAGAACGACTTCAAGACCCGAACTGTTGCCGGCCGGCCGCTGATATTCGCGCGGGACGCCAAGAACGATATCCGGGTCTGGATTAACTCATGCCCCCATCGCGGTGCGATGCTCTGCCGTGAACGCGACGGCAATGCCCGCTTCATGACCTGCTTCTATCACGGATGGAGCTTCAGTATCTCCGGGGACATGGTGTCGATGCCCGGTGACGATTCGTACGGTGCTGACTTCGCCCGCCCCGATCTTGCCGCGCCGGCACGGGTCGATTCCTACCGAGGATTCGTCTTCGTCAGCTTCGACCCCGAAATCGTCGACCTGAAAACGTATCTGGCCGGTGCCACCGAGTATCTCGATCTGGTGTGCGACCAGTCGGCGACACAGATGCAGGTGCTGGAGGGGACGCACGAGTACTCGATCAAGGCGAACTGGAAGCTGCTGGTGGAGAACAGTTTCGACGGCTACCATGCCGTCTCCACGCACCAGCGATACTTCGAGATGGTGCTCGCCGCCCGCGGCTCGCTGGATCCGAGCGCGCTTGCGGACTCCCGGGCCGTCGATCTGGGCAACGGGCACGCGGTCGTGGCGGGTGCACCGGCCACCGAGGGCCTGTTCGGCCGTCCGCTGTCCGAGTCGGGTGCCGCCGAACGTGATCGGCGATTCGGCGACTTTCGGGCGAGATACGGCGATGGGTGGGTCGACAGGATGCAGGGAAACCGCAATCTGGTGATCTTCCCGAACCTGGTGGTGATCGACCTCGTCATGGGTGTGGTGATTCGCAAGATCGATCCGGTGACACCCGACTACATGGAGGTGACGGCCTGGGAACTCGCCCCGCCGGAGGAGGGCGAGGAACTGCGCCGGCAGCGGCTGGACAACTTCCTGACGTTCTGGGGCCCGGGCGGTCTCGCGTCGCCCGATGATGTGGAGGCGCTGGAGAGTTGCCAGGTGGGATACGGCGGCCGCAAGGAACTCGGCTGGTCCGATATCTCGCGAGGTATGAACAAGACGGCAGCGTCGACCTCGGACGAACTGCAGATGCGGACGTGGTGGCGCAGGTGGAACGAACTGATCACCGGTGAGGTCCTTCCGCCGGAGGAGCAGTCCGCACTCGGCGAGATGTTCACCGCCGGTCGTCGCCCGGCCGACGCCTCGGCCGCGGCGGTCACGCGATAGCCGCCGGATGACGAGACCGCGCCGTCCCCGCGGGCGGGGACGGCGCGGTCTCGGTCCGATCAGCGGATCCCGGGCTCTTCGGCACGGTTGCGTGCCCGCCATTGCAGCGCGAGCGGGGTCAGTCGTGGCGCGACCCGTGCCGCCAGCCATTCGGTCGTGCGTTGCCAACCGTCGTACCAGGCGGCGTAGCCGCGGCCGTCGTCGTCACCGTGCGAATAGAAATGCCTGCCGGCGCCCGCATAGGACACGATCTGCGAGAAGGTGTTCGAATCGTCGTTCAGTGCCGAACTCAGCGCCGCGAGCGATCGGGGGCAGACTCCGGGGTCGTCCCGGCCGAAGAGTCCGAGCCACGGTGTGGCCAGAGGCCCTGGGACGGTACCGGGTTCGGTCGCCGACATGCTCACGGCGGCTCCGAATTCCATCTGGGTGGCGGCATCGAGAACCACGCGGCCACCGATGCCGAGACCGACCATCCCCACCTGCTCGGGCGACCAGCCGCGTTCGGCGGCCCGCCTGAGCAACGCCGAAACCACGGCCGGACCGCCGGCGAGGGTGGTTTCGGCGGCCAACGACTCAAAGCCGTGTTCGGCCAGCCGGTTCATCACCTCGGGGCCGTAACACTCAAGTGTGCCGGGTTCGCACAGGACGACAACGGTCCCGCCGGGAATGCCGCCGAGCGGAACCTCCAGAGTCGTGCGCTCGACCGAATCGATGCCGACGGTCGAGCGAATCGGGTCGATCAGGACATCAGCCATGCGAAATCTCCTCCTGAGGTCTTGCGCTCCGAAGCCTCATAGATCACCGGCGGTCCCGTGCGGCTGCCACGGCCAATACTTGGCGGTCGCGCCGCCGTCCACGGTGATGTTCGTTCCGGTGATCATCGCCGCGTCGTCGGAGGCGAGAAAGACGACGGCACCCACATAGTCGGCGGGCGAGGGCAGACGCGACATCGGCAATTGGGCGGCAAAGTTCATCCGGTATTCCTGTGGGCGGTCAATGAGGTCGTTCATCTGGGCGATCGCGGCCGGATCGGTGGGGGCGGTGGCGGTCGGGGTGAATCCGTTGACGCGAATGCCGTGTGCCGCGTATTCCATCGCCGCCGAACGAGTGAAGTTGAGCAAGCCGGACTTTCCGGTCGCGTAGCCGATGTTGCCGGGCTGCCCCTGAAACGCCGCCGTCGACAGCACGTTGACGATGCTGCCGCCGCGCCCGGAGGACACCATCGCCCGGGCGGCGGCACGGGTGAACAGAAATGCGCCGCCCAGAATGACCTGGAGCTGCCTCAGATAGGCGTCGTAGTCCATCGATTCGATACCGCGCTGATCGAAGAAGACCGCGTTATTCACCAGGACGTCGACCCTGCCCCAACGTGAAAGCGCGCTCTCGACGGCCTCGTCGGCGTGTCCGGATTCGGTCACATCGCCGGGCACGGCGACAGCGTCACTGCCGGCGGCGACAATCTTCTCCGCGCAGTCGCCGCATACCTCGGCCGACAGATCGGTACATACGATGCGGGCGCCTTCGGCGGCCATCCCCATGGCCAGCGTGCCGCCGATGTTGGGGCTGGTACCGGTGACGATCGCCACCTTGCCCTCGAGTCGCCTCATAGGATGATGCTCACTTTTCCGTGCGGTCGGAGTGCATCGAGATCCAGTGTCGAACGCCGGACCACAAACCGGAAGCCGTGGTCGTCGTCGCGTTCGACGACGTGGTCGTAGTGTCCGACGTAGGTGTCGACGTTGCCGGCACGCATGCGGAAGACCGCGAAATTGGCCCGGAGGAGAAGCCGGCCTTCGAGTATCGGCGTCACCTTGACGTTCGACACGAATCGGCGCGTCCGCGAATGTGGATACTCGGCATGAGCCGAGCGCCGCATCAGTGAATTGATCCGTTGTTCGAGCAGAAACCGGTCGTCCTGCACCAGAAACAGGTCGTTCGCCGGGTCGCCGTCGGGTCGGTCGGTTGCCGGGATCAGGTATTCGCCGGTCGGTGCGAACAATTCCAGCCACTCGGGAAGACGCCAGGAATCAAGCAGATCGGCTTCCCGGAACAGGAATTGCTCGATCTCATACGACATGGTCATCAACTCTACGGCGGTGGGCCGAGGCTGCAGTTCGACATCAACCATGATCTCTCCTTATGTCGGTAGTCCAGATCACACTGGGTGATCCGGGTCAGGCAAGACATGAGGTGTTCCGGACCCCGGAACGTATCCGGGGCCGGCATTCTGATTCGTTCCGGCGAGCGGAACCGGGGCTCAACGAAACACGGCGGCGCGGACCAGCCTTGGATTCTCACCTCAGCCCGGACTTTTTCGATCGACCCGGCCTCCACCATCGACAAGGGGAAACATGACGGCCTCAGTACATTCACACACCGATATCGTGTCGCGAGGGGACGGTGATTCGGCGGCCGCCATAGGTGCGGCGATCGAACGGCTGGAACGGGCATACCGCACACGGCGTCCGTGCCCGCCCGTGCGGGATCTGCTCGGCGCCGACAACGTCGCCGCCGCGTATGCCGTGCAGCGACGCCGGGTCGAGGCGCGGACGGCGGGCGGGGCCAGGATAGTCGGCCGCAAGATCGGCCTGACCGCACCTGTCGTGCAGCGGCAGTTGGGCGTTGATCAACCGGATTCCGGGGTGCTTCTCGACGATATGAGGCTCGCTGAAGGGTCGACGGTGGCGGCCGGGCGGCTTCTGCAGCCCAAGGTCGAGGCAGAGATTGCCTTCATCCTGGGCACAGACCTCGACGGGGCGACTGATCTGCGTACGATCCGTGCCGCCGTGCACCACGCGGTCGCGGCCATCGAGATCGTGGATTCTCGGATTGCGGACTGGGACATCACGATCGCCGATACGGTGGCAGACAACGCCTCGTGCGGGCTGTTCGTACTGGGTGACCGGCAGGTGTCACTGGATGATATCGATCCCGTCGCCGCGACGATGGCCCTGTACGTCGACGATGAACAGGTGTCGTCCGGGACCGGCGCCGAGTGCCTCGGGGACCCGTTGATCGCCTTGCAATGGCTCGCCAGGACTGCGCAGGAGTTCGGCGATCCGCTGCGGTCCGGACAGATCATCCTTTCCGGTGCACTGGGGCCGATGGTGGTCGCGGAGCCGGGCCGGCGGGTGTGCGCCGAGGTGTCGGGTCTGGGACGGGTGACGGTTCGATTCGGTGAAGGAGATGAGCGATGAGCACGGTCAAGGTCGCGATCATCGGATCGGGCAATATCGGCACCGATCTGATGATCAAGGTGCTGAGGCAATCGAGCCGGCTTCAGATGGGCGCCATGGTCGGGATCGACCCCGGATCCGACGGGCTGGCCCGGGCCACACGGCTGGGAGTGCCGACCACCGCAGACGGTGTGGAGGGCCTGATCGCGATGGACGGTTTCGGTGAGATCGGAATCGTATTCGACGCCACCTCCGCGGGAGCGCATGTGCGCAACGCCGAACTTCTCGAACCGTTCGGGAAGGTGCTTGTCGACCTGACACCGGCGGCGATCGGTCCCTACGTCGTTCCACCGGTCAATCTGGACGCCCAACTCGGCGGAGGGGCCCGCAATGTGAACATGGTCACCTGTGGTGGGCAGGCAACCATCCCGATCGTGTACGCGGTGTCAAGGGTCACCGCCGTCCCGTACGCGGAGATCGTGGCGTCGATCGCCTCGGCCTCGGCAGGGCCGGGCACCAGGGCCAATATCGACGAGTTCACCGAGACCACGGCCGCGGCGATCGAGACCGTCGGAGGTGCGGACCGGGGCAAGGCGATCATCATCCTCAATCCCGCGGACCCGCCACCGCTGATGCGCGACACCGTTGCCTGCCTGACCGGGGACTGTGACCGCGACTCGGTGCGCCGGTCCATCGAATCGATGGTCGCGCAGGTGGCGGAGTATGTGCCGGGCTACCGGCTCAAGCAAGAGGTCCAGTTCGCAGACATCGATCCCGACGAACCGGTGCACACTCTGCTCCGCGCCGGCAGTGGGCCGGTGACCACCAGGATCACGGTCTTTCTCGAGGTCGAAGGTGCCGCACACTATCTGCCCGCCTATGCCGGCAATCTCGACATCATGACCTCGGCCGCGCTGCGCACGGCCGAGGCGGCCGCCGCACGCATTCAGACACCCGCGACGACACCGGTCGTGGCGGCCACGAACTGACGGGAACTGTTGTGAACGAAATGAATAGTCCGCAGCGCCTGTACATCCAGGACGTCACTCTGCGTGACGGCATGCATGCTGTGCGGCATCGGATGAGTACTCGCGATGTCGGCCGGATCGTGGCCGCTCTCGACAGGGCCGGCGTCGACGCCATCGAAGTGGCGCACGGTGATGGGCTGGCCGGCGGCAGTCTCACCTACGGTCCTGGCTCGCACACCGACTGGGAATGGATCGAGACGGCCGCGGCGAACATCGACACCGCCGTGTTGACCACGCTGTTGCTCCCCGGGATAGGCACCATCGAGGATCTGAAGCGGGCATACGGGCTCGGCGTTCGATCGGTGCGGATTGCCACGCATTGCAGCGAAGCCGATGTCTCGGCGCAGCACATCGCAACCGCGCGCGAACTGGGTATGGACGTATCCGGCTTCTTGATGATGAGTCATATGCTTCCTGCCGCAGAACTCGCCGCTGAGGCCAAGAAGATGGAATCCTATGGCGCGCATTGCGTCTACGTGACCGATTCGGGCGGACGCCTGACCATGGGCGGTGTACGCGAGCGGGTGCGGGCATATCGGTCGGTGCTCGAACCCGACACCGGGATCGGCATTCACGCCCATGAGAATCTGTCACTGGCCGTGGCAAATTCGGTTGTTGCCGTCGAAGAAGGCGTCACACGGGTTGACGCCTCGTTGGCGGGTCAGGGTGCGGGTGCGGGCAACTGCCCGATCGAACCGTTCATCGCGGTGGCCGATCTCAACGACTGGCCGCACGGCTGCGACCTGTTCGCGTTGCAGGACGCGGCCGATGACATCGTGCGCCCTTTGCAGGACAGACCGGTGCGTGTTGACCGGGAAACGCTGACGCTGGGATACGCGGGTGTCTATTCAAGCTTCCTCCGGCACGCCGAATCGGCCGCAGCTCAACACGGTCTCGACGTCAGGACAATTCTCGTCGAGGCCGGGCGCCGTGGACTCGTCGGTGGGCAGGAGGACATGATCGTCGACATCGCGCTCGACCTCACACGCGATGCACGCCTCATCGCCGCGACCTGAATGTACCGGGCTCGCCGAGCCGTATTCCATCACCACACCACCACGGGAGACACAGTGACCGACAACATCAGCAGATACCGGCAGGCACGAGACCGGATGATCGCGTATGTCGCCGACGACGCCGCCGGTGACGGCTTCAGCTGGCCCGAACTCACGGGCAGTTTCAATTGGGCGACGGACTGGTTCGATACGTTTGCCCGAGGCAACGACGGTACCGCGCTGTGGATCGTGGAGGAAGACGGCACCGAACAGAAGGTCTCCTTCGGCGAGATGGTGTTGAGATCCGATCAGGTCGCGACCTGGCTGTCCTCGCTCGGTGTGACCAAAGGACACCGGGTGATTCTGATGCTGGGCAACCAGGTGGAGCTGTGGGAGTCGATGCTCGGCATCGCCAAACTCGGAGCCGTCATCATGCCCACGACAGGTGCGCTCGGCGAAGACGATCTGCGTGACAGGATCGACCGGGGGCGGGCCGACGTGGTGATCGCCAACCTGTCCGACACGCACAAGTTCGACCGTATCGACGCCCGCATCCGCCGGATCGTGGTCGGTGGTGATCGCGACGGCTGGGTCTCCTACGCTCAGGCGAGCGCCGCCGCCGTCGCCGGACCGTTCGAGTCCCCGACGACGGTCGACGACACCATGCTGATCTACTTCACCTCGGGCACCACCAGCAGGCCGAAGCTCGTGGAGCACTCCCAGATCAGCTATGCGGTAGGTCATTTCACCACCATGGCATGGATAGGTGTGCGACCTGGTGATGTGCATCTGGCCATCAGCGCCCCCGGTTGGGCCAAACATGCGTGGAGTTGTTACTTCGCGCCCTGGATCGCCGAGGCGACGATCTTTGTCTACAACTACCGGCGTTTCGACGGCGCGGGATTGCTGAGGCAACTCCGGGACAAGGCGATCAACACCTTCTGCGCGCCGCCGACGGTGTGGCGGATGCTGATCCAGGCGGATCTGGGTGCCCGGCCCGAAGGGCTCCGGGAGTTACTCGGTGCGGGCGAACCACTCAACCCGGACGTGATCCGCAAGGTCGAGGATGCGTGGGGATTGACGATCCGCGACGGTTTCGGGCAGACCGAGACGACTCTGCTCGTGGGGAACCGACCGCACCGGCCGGTCAAAGCGGGTTCGATGGGACAGCCGATGCCGGGGGTTCCGGTTGTGCTCGTCGACCCCGTCACCGGCCGCCCGGCCACCGAGGGCGAGATCTGTCTGGACCTGGCGCGATCCCCGCTGAATCTGATGACCGGCTATGTGGGTGATCCGAGCCGCAACGAGGAGGTGATGGCCGACGGCTACTACCACACTGGTGATGTGGCGCAACAGGATTCCGACGGATACATCACGTACATCGGTCGGACGGACGACGTCTTCAAGTCATCCGACTACAAGGTGTCGCCGTTCGAACTGGAAAGCGTTCTCATCGAACACCCGGCGGTGGTGGAAGCCGCGGTGGTACCGCAGCCCGACGAGACCCGACTCGCGCTGCCGAAGGCATATGTCAGCCTCGCTTCGGGTTGGGAACCGACCGCGGACACCGCCAGACAGATCTTCGAGTACGCGGCCGCACACCTTCCCGCCTATCTGAAGGTTCGCCGGATCGAGTTCTACGAACTCCCCAAGACCACCTCGGGAAAGATCAGGCGTGTCGAACTCCAGCAGCGGGAGATGGCGGCACACCGGTCGGGTGAAGCGTTGGACTCGGAGTTCCGCTACGAGGACGCCGTCACGACTTCGGCGTAGAAAGCCGGCGACAGGAATCGTTCCGGCGTGATTCCTTGTGGGCCACAATGATAGTCGCAGTGGCCTACAAGGAATCATCCGATTGGGCAAGCAGGTTCCTGATGGCTATGCGCCAGCCGGCCCGTATTTGACGATGTAACGGTGGGCGAAGTCGAAGTAGTTCTTGTTCCAGCAGAACTCGGCCCAACCGGTCCCTTCGTCGCCGTTGACGGACACTTGCAGCGCCGACTCGTTGAGGTACACCATCGGGTCCCATGCGCCGAGCTGAATGTTGGCGAATGCGGTCGACTCGAGAGAGGTGCGACGACCGGATTCGTCGATGACCTCGGCGTCGACCGCCTGGTGCATCATGGACGAATCGAATTTCACCGAATACTCGACCGACGACACGTGAGCCATCTCGCCGTCCTTGTACACATATCCGTGCTGATGGACCTGGCCGAAGGACTGCATCTGGAACAGATGCACCGAGCAGTTCGGGGTGACGGCGTGAATCCATTTGTGGTGCTGGTTGACTCCCCAGACGCGCGGACCCCAGGAGTGATCGCGCACCAGAAATCCGTTGTGCGTGAACTCTCTGCCGTCGACGGTCAGGTCGGCGGCAAAGGTGCCGTGCTGCTCGGTCCGGTCATCTCCGTAGTACGGTGGATTGCCCGCCGGGTGCATACTGAACGCGTACGGCGGATGTAGCGCCTCATATCTGCCGCGAAGTGTGATCCGGTCACCCGCCCAGTTGAGATCGACGGTCTTGTGTGGTTCCCGGACCGCCATCTGTAAGGGTCCGACCTGCCAGTCGGCGAAGTCCATCCCTTCGGGCACAGCCTGTTCGACCTCCTCGGTGACGGGTTCGTTGAGCGTCGGGCCGAAAAGGTAGGCCCGGCCCTTGGCCGGACCCTCGGTGCGGATCGTCGGGTAGACGAACCCGGCGATGCCGTGCTCGGGCATCAACAGCATGTGGGCCAGTGACTCGCGGCCGTCGTCACCGAGGGTGTGCCGGTATGCATGTTCGTGGGGGAAGTCGCGGGCCTGTTCGGTCAGTGCGTTCACAATAGGGTTCCTTGTTCGTCTTCAGGGCGTTGCTGTCGGGCTGTTGTCGCCGGTGTCCATTGAGCCGATCGCCGCGAGTGCGGCAGGCCTCACTTGCCGCCGGTCCGGACCAGTTGATCGGCGAGCGGGGCGACGCCGGTAGTGGGGCCTTCGAACCCGTGGCCGAGGTACGCGGCACGCACCAGCGGGGTCTCGCGTGCGGCCGCGTCCAGTACCGCTCGGCTGACCGCCGTGCGTTCGGCCGGGGTGCCGTTCTCGAATGTGCTGTCCACCTGGGTCGCAAGTGCGTACCGCAGTGCACGCACGCAGTCGAGGACATCGCCGGGGGAGGCCGACGAGCGCAAAAGCACATCATCGGCAAGGTCGATCAGCGCCGCGGTCTGCTCGGTGGCGTCGGATGTCTGGGCGAGTGCCTCTCGGTTACTTGACAGTTCAGCCCGATCGAAGGCGTGCTCGTATGGGAGCCAATCGATCGCGTTGGTGAGCATCCCCACGACCAGTGCCGCCTGCTCGTGGGCCGGTCCGTTGTCGGGATCGAGTGCGGGGATGATGACATGTGTCATTGCCTCGACAGCGGTGTTCAGGCGCAGTGATGTGCGGAGTTGCATTTAGTTGACCTCCTCGAGGTGTGTGCGCAGTTCGTCGAGCAGGACGCCCTCGGTGCCGATGATCCACGCGACCAGAACGTCTTGGTGTGTCTTCTTGTTGGTGGTGATCCGATATGCGGTGGCCACGGCGATGATCACCGTCTTGAGGCAGTTGAATATCTTCCAGAACCGAAGTGTTTCCGGGTCGACGGACAGTCCGGAGACCTGGGTGTACCTGTCCAGGAACTCGCTCTCGGGCATCAGGCCACTCACCAGGAACTCGCCGTCGTCGCCCTCGCTGCCGAACATTCTGTTGAGTGTGTAGGCCAGGTCCTCGTGCCGGTCCCCGATGTGACCGCCTTCCCAGTCGAGGATCGCCGAGATGGTCGCGTCGTCCTCGGTGAACAGGTAGTTCCCGGTCCGGAAATCACCGTGGACCACGCTGAGTCGGTCCGGGGTGGGGATGTTCGCGCGGAGCCAGGCGAAGGCCAGACGGACCAGGGGAGAGGGGACGTCTGAATCCTCCTGCCAGATCCGGTCCCACGAGTTGATGTGGTGGACGATCACGTCGTGAGCGTCGCCGGCACGTTCGAAGCTTCGCAGGCGGGGGTCATCGACGTCGTGGTTGTGGATGGTCGACAGAATCTCGACGAACTGCTGCCCCAGTGAGTTTCGCAGTTCCGGTGTCAGGCTTGCCTTCAGCCCCGACACGCCGGCCGCACCGGTTGTGGGTTTGGTGACTCCGGTGACGAAGCCGGTGACCATCGCCGGATACGGCAGGTGCTCGGCGGTATCGTCGAGCCAGTACGCGGCCGGTGCCGGAACGATACCGCTGAACGCGGTGAGCAGTTCGAACTCACGCCGGCGGCTGGTCTCCTGGATGGACTCGGCGGGATCCATCCTCAGCACCATCGGGGTGTGGCTGGGCGCCCCGTCGGCGTCGGTCCAGTCGAGCTCGAAATAGACCTGGACCTTCGACGCCCCCCCGAAAGCCAACGTAGTTCGGTGACGCCGCCGAATCGTGCACCGAGTTCGGTGGTGAGTAGTGAAAGAAGGCCTCCGCTGATTTCCTCCAGTGACGGCCAGGTGAACCCGCCCCGGGTCCTATTCTTGAGTTTACGGGTGAGAATCCGATCGATCTCGGGCTCGGTGGGTAGGGATGCGGACAGGTCGCGGATTTGATCGGCAGTGGGATGATCTTTGTCGATGAGTGCTGGTCTGAGGGTCTGAGATACTGGCATGTGAACCTTCTCTGCTAGGCAAAAACGTTGCTGCGCAGGAGCATCACATTGATGATATCCGTCACACATCACCCGGGGGACAGTTGTATATCTACCGGAGGGGGGAGTCTGGGCGGCGCTTCCGGCTCACTCGGTCAGTCGGGACGTTGCGGGGCCCGTGATAGCGGGCGATGAGATCGGTCCGGTTGGCTGCCTCGCATTTGCGGAGCACATTCTTCACATGGGACCGCACGGTCTCCACCGACACGACGAGGCGGCCGGCGATCGTCGCATTTGACGTGCCGCTCAGCAGCAGCCTGAAGACCTCCTGTTCGCGGATGGTGAGGGAACTCGGTGGGTCCGGTGATACCGATTCGGTACGGCGGTCGGTGGGATCGGGCGACTGAGAATGCGTCCACGGCACAGTGCGCGAATAGTCGTGCTGACGTGCGCTGCGCCGACGTAGCGCAAGTAGTTCGATCGCCGAACCGACCGTTGCCACAAAACTGCCGACCGCGCGGGTGGCGGTGCGTGACAACGGACCCGCGACGTGGACAAGGCAGGCGGGATCACCGCCCACGTCGAGCCGGAACACGGTACTGCCATCGGCGATGAATGTCTCCGGCACGGTGCCGGACTCGAGGATATCGGGGGGAAGTGGAAACGGTTGGGGCAGTGGGGGTGCGGTGTGGGGAAACTCGGTGGCGTCAGTGGTCAGCGCGTCGAGCGGCCGGATCAGCAGTTTGTCGAGCCGGGATAACATCACGAAGTCCGCACCGGCGATCGCGGCCACCGCCGGACATACAGTGGCTACGAGCTCGTCGAATCCGGAGGCACCGGACAGCGTACGCTGTGCCCGGCGCAGCTCCGTCGACACCGATCGCGCCCGGGACAATTCCGCCTCCTCCAGAGCCGCTCTGCGGCCGACGAGTTCGGCGAGCAGGACACCCGCCTCGACCGGATCGACGTGGGAGTCCTGCGTGAGACCGGCGATCGACTCCTCGATCTGGTTCGAGAGCAGGTCCACCGCCGACCGGTGGCGCGGCCGGCCGCTCATCCGATCAGATTCCCGGGGGCACCGCGCGGACCCCACGAGTGGAATGTGGCCGCGGCCTCGGCTCTGTTGGCGACCCCGAGTTTGCGGTAGGACTGGTGCAGATGCGTTTTGACCGTGCCGGGTAAAATGTCGAGGTGTTCGGCGATTGCTGCGTTGGTTTCGCCACACGCCGCCAGTTCGAAAACCTGCAGTTCGCGTGCGGTGAGCAGATTGCGTGGGTCGACAGTCACCGTGACCTCGCCGGGCCTGCTGCCGGTTGCGGCCTCGACGTAGCTGAGCTGTGATTCTTCCAGATCCGACAGTGCGCTCTCGAACGCCTTGAGCTGGTCACGCATGGCGCGGTTGTGCCGCGCTATGCGTGACCGGACCAAGGCCGTCTCCGCCGCGAGCGCACACGCCCCGCCGACGGCGTGAAGCATCTCAAGGTCGGGGGAATCGATCGCCACATGATTGCGGTCGGCATGGATGATGGCTCTGACATTGCCCGCGACGATGACTGGGACGACGACATAGCCTTGTGGTTTGGACAGGTCGATCAAGGGCTTGTATGTGTCGTGGAGGGTGTCGGCGTACTCCACCATCATCCCGCGCGGCCGGTTCATGATGCCTTCTTCGCGTGGTGCGGCGCCTTTCGGTACCACGTGCCCGTTCACCGCCCGGCGCAGATCGGAGAACCCGCCGAGATCACGATGGATCGCGATCGTCTGCGGTGCCCAGATGCTGCCGCGGACAGCCGAATACATGGATTTGGCGAAACCCAGCTCATGGCATACCCGGCTGGTCACCGCCATCGGCAGTTCTGCCGGTGCGGTGGTGGGCAGCGTCGCGTACATGCGCCGAAGGCCTTCGAACCTGTTGCGATAACCGGTGATACGGCTGTGGATCCCGCGTCGGCGGATGTCCTCGAGAGTGGTGAGCAATTCGGCGGCCCGGCGCACCTGATGTCCGGTCAGGGTGCGCGCCAGCAGCAGCTCGAGCAACAACTGCCGGACACTCTCGAGTGTCGCGCCATCCTCTCGGGAGACGGTTTCCAGGTCGGCGAATGCGCGGTCGTCACCGTGCCGGATGGCCTGTGCGAGCATCGACGCATACGGCCGGGTCGGGGTTGTCCGGCCTCGTGCGGTCATGGTGATCATCGATTCTCCCGTTTCGTGACAAAAAACAACTGCACGACAAGAAACCGCAGGACGGCGGGGGTTGCGGCAGGTGCCTCGACCGCCCCGCCGCCGGTAGCTCATATGACGTGCATCACTTGGCTGTATGATAGGGAGTGTGTGCGCCCGCGCCGACCGTCCGCCGGCGATTTCCCTCGAAAGCGGTAGCGCTATCCCTCGTTCGGGGGTGGGTCGATCAGGGCTCGCACCGACTGCCGCAGGTCGTCGACGAAGAATGCCGGCTGCTCGAGTGCCAGGAAGTGGCCGCCGCGCGCGGCCCCCGCGTAGCGCCGAAGGTCGCTGAATCGGGTACGTGCCTCCCGTTCGGAGATCTGAAAGATATCCTTCGCGCGGGTATAGGCGACCGGACAATCAAGAGGAGAGATGTCGGTGAACAATGAACTGAAAGCCTCGAAATAAAGCCCCGCGGACGATGTGGCCGAGCGGGTGAACCAGTACAGCGAGATATTGTCGAGGAGTTTGTCGCGGTCCACCGCGTCGTCGATCGATGAATCGAAATCGACCCATGAATGAAATTTGTCGACGATCCAGGAGGCCAATCCTGCCGGCGAGTCGTCCAGGGCATAGCCGATCGCCTGTGGCCGTGTCGCCTGGATCACGGCGTATCCGTTGTCGCCGTTCAGGTATGCGCCCTGCCTGGCGTGGTACGCCGTCTCCTCGTCATTTGGCTCGAAGTCGTAGTTGCGGGGATCGGCGAATGCGAGGTTGAGGCTGACGCCCAACAGTCGTCCGGAATCCTCGTGCTGCCCCAGCGACATGGCCACGGCCGCTCCCCAGTCGGTGCCGACGGCGATGTACCGGCGGTAACCGAGCCGGAGCATGAGTTCGGAGATCGACCGGGCGATTCGTGCGATGTCCCAGCCGTTCTCGGTGGGTTTGCCGGAGAACCCGTATCCGGGCAGGGAGGGGACCACCACGTGCATGGCGTCCGCGGCGCTGCCACCGAAGTCCTCAGGGCTGCGCAGCGGCTCGATGACATCGAGGTACTCGATCACCGATCCCGGCCACCCGTGCACCAGCACGACCGGAGTCGCCCCGCCGTGCGACGAGGGGGCGTGGATGAAATGCAGGTCGAGGCCGTCGATACGTGTGATGTGCTGGTCGAAGGAATTGAGTCGTGCCTCGCAGCGGTGCCAGTCGTATCCGTGCGCCCAGTACTCGCACAGTTCCTTCATGTAGGCGACCGGTGGGCCCTGCTGCCACGGCGAACCCACCTCCGCGCCGGGCCATCGCGTGGCGGCGAGCCGTCGGCGCAGGTCTTTCAGTTCTCCGGGATCGACTTCGGCACGGAATCCGGTGATGACCTGTTCGGTGGCCTGACCGCCGCTTGCTGACACTGTGGGCTCCTCTGTCCGATGTGACGACATACGGCCGCCACGAAGTGTGGATTACCCGAACGATGCGATCTGCCCTGCGGGTGATCGCCGCCCGCCGGAGGCCGCGCCTGTTCGGTTGAGACTGTGCCGAGCGTGACCCGTGCGCGCAACGGGTTACGGCGCAATGGGCCGAAACATCACCCGCCGGGCATAGACCGCATCACCCCGGCGTGCGCGGCCCGCAGACCTGTCGCCATCGGGGACCGCGGGGCCGACGACCGGGGAGGCCGAGCATGGCGGAGGCGTATTCGCCCCCGAACGTGAACGGGCGGCCACCCGGATCCGCGATCGTGTAACGCGCTGGGCCGGCCTGCGAATGACATCGGTGGAATGCGTACCGCCGATGTCTCGTACAATTGGTCGGACATCGGCAGCGGGGGCGCTGACGATGATTTTTTCGGCACAACCACTGGTCACGGGAGCGGGCGGTTCTCGTGGTGCTCGTGGCACGGAGTGAGAAGGTTGAGTTGACGATGAGCTTCGGGCGTTCGGGGAGGCAGACTTCCGGTGCACGGCGACGTTCTGCTGTGGCGTTGGTCACGATTGTGGCCGCGACCGCGATGGCACTGGCAGGTTGCGCGGAGGACCCCGAGTATTCGGAGGCGGTGTCGAGTTCGAGTCTCTTCGACGACATGCTCAAACCCGGCATCGAGATCACCGAGGGGTCCAAGCCCAAGACGCTCGCCGATCAGTCGATCGGTATCTCGCCCGGAACCCCCATCAGTGTGAAGGCTACCGAAGGTGCCGTCACCAGGGTGAACATCGACAAGGCCGACGGCTCCCCGGTCAAGGGCAAGCTCGTCGACGGCGTGTGGACGATCAACGAGCCGCTCGGCTACAGCAAGACCTACACACTCAAGGCCTCCGCGGTGGGCGTGGGCGGCACCAGCAGCAAGAGCGTTTCCTTCACCACCAGCGCACCCAACATGCTCACCCAGGCGTATCTGACGCCCAGCCGCGGCGAGGAGGTGGGTATCGCCCAGCCCGTCGCCGTCAAGTTCGACGAGGCTATCCCGAACAGGAAGGCGGCGCAGAACGCCATCAGGATCACGACCACCCCGCGCGTCGAGGGTGCGTTCTACTGGATCTCCGATTCCGAGGTGCGCTGGCGCCCGGAGAACTACTGGAAGCCCGGTACCAAGGTCTCGGTGAAGGTCAACACCTACGGGGTCAACCTCGGTGACGGCCTGTTCGGCCAGGAGAACGTGAGCACCAACTTCACCATCGGCCGCTCGATGGTGATCACCGCCGACGACAAGACCAAGATGGTGACGTTCCGAAGGAACGGCGAGGTCATCAAGGAAATGCCGACATCGATGGGCAAACCCGGTTCCGAGACCGACAACGGCATCTACATCGTCGCCGACAAGCACGAGCACATCGTGATGGATTCGTCGACGTACGGTGTCCCGATCAACTCGGCCGACGGCTACCGCACCCCGGTCGACTACGCCACCCGCATGTCTTACAGCGGCATTTTCTTCCACGCGGCCCCCTGGTCGGTGTGGGCCCAGGGCAACACCAACACCAGCCACGGTTGCCTGAACCTGAGCCCCGCAGACGCCAAGTGGGTTATGGACAACACGTTCCGGGGCGACCCCGTGGAGGTGCGGAACACCAGCGGCCAGACGCTGTCGGGGACAGATGGACTCGGCGACTGGAACATCGCATGGAGTACGTGGTCGGCGGGCAACGCCTGACCGGCGGTCCGCGTCGACGATCGGTCGGACGATGAGCAGATCGCTGTCGGACGTCGACCGCTGTCCCTGTACGTCGGGTGTGGTGTTCGGTGATTGCTGCGGTCCGCTGCTGGCCGGTACCCGCCGTGCCGGCACCGCGCAGGCACTGATGCGATCGCGGTTCACCGCCTTCGCCGTCGGCGACGCCGACTACCTGCTGCACAGCTGGCATCCCGGCACCCGTCCGCGCACTCTCGACCTGGACGATTCGCTGGACTGGTACCGCCTCGACATTCATTCGGCCGGCGGCGGAACCCCCTTCGAGAAAACCGGTGACGTGGAGTTCACCGCCTACTACTGTGCCGACGGCAGGCGCGAGACGCTGCGCGAGCACAGCCGGTTCGAGCGCGTCGACGGTGAGTGGAAATACGTCGGGGCGCGCTGATCCTCGTACGGGCACGGCGACACGGACGGATGCCGTTGAAGATCGTGCAGGACGGCGTATCCGCTGGGATATGCTGTGCGGTGCATCACAAACCTTGGGAGGTCAGGCGTTGGCATCAATTGTGCTGGCGGACGTACGCACAGCGTGCGAGCGACAGGTCGTGGCCGAGTGGGCGGCGGCGAACCGTCCCGACGCCGAGCTACTCACCCTTGGCGAGATCGATTTCGCCACCACGGACGAGGACACCGAACTCATCCCGGCGCGCGTGGTCTGGTTGCCTCCGGTGCGCCGGGGCGAGCGGCGGGTGTCCGTCGCCGATGTGCTTGCCCTGTCCAATCCGCGGAAGCCGCCCGCGTTCCGGCAGGAGATGATCAAGAAGAAGTCGCCCGACCGGGTGCGGGTGGTGCAGGGTGCGGCGGCCACCATTACCGATCTGCGTGCCCGGTACCGCCAGGAAACCGCCGAGGGCGAATCGTTCGAGGCGTTCGTCGGGGTGCAGGCCGCGCTGGCGGCCGAACGCGCCGAACGTCAGGTGGTGGGCGACCGTTACAAGGTGCCCCGCCTCGTGGCCGAGCAGATCGGTGCGTCGGCGCGTTTTCAGGCGAACGCGGCCACCCTGGCGGCCGAACTCGGCCGTCCGGCGGCTGCCGTCGTGCGCGAGGCCACCGACAAAATGGGTACCTTCGTGGCCACCCAGAGCAGGCTCATGGACGACGTGCTGTCCTCGATCCTGGGCCAGTTGCACGAACGCACCTGGACGGTGTCGGCCGACCTGGATACCATGGGCAAGCTGCGCACCCTCAACAAGACACACGGACTGGTGTTCCTGCCCTCGCATCGCTCCTACGTCGATCCGTTTGTTCTCGCAGAAGTATTGCGGCGCTACGACTTTCCACCGAATCTGATCCTGGGCGGCGACAATCTGCAACTGTGGCCGCTCTCGGCCATCGCCCGTCGCGCCGGGACCATCTTCATCCGCCGCAAGTTCGGCACCGACCCGGTGTACAAGTTCGCGATGCGCTCGTACCTGTCGTACATCGTCGAAAAGCGGTTCAACCTCGTGTGGTATATCGAGGGCGGCCGCAGTCGCACCGGTAAGCTCCGTCCGCCCAAACTCGGACTGCTCGCCTATGTCGCCGACGCCGTGGCGCATCTCGAGGATGCCGACGTGATGGTGGTGCCCACCTCGATCGTCTACGACCAGTTGCACGAGATCGGCGCGATGGCCGCCGAAGCGGCGGGCGCCAAGAAGCGGCCGGAGGACCTGGGCTGGCTGTTGCGCTACGCCAAACAGCAACGGGAGTACCTGGGCAACGCCAGGGTTCGATTCGGCGAGCCGTTCTCGTTGCGTCAGGCCCTCGCCGAGGCGGGCGAGGGCAAGGCACAATTGGAGAAGGTCGCCTTCCGGGTGATGGACGAAATCAACTCGGCCACACCGATATCGGCCACATCGCTGGCGGGTTTCGCCATTCTGGGTGCCGAGGACAGGGCGTACACGGCCGCCGAGATCGAGCAGATCCTCGCGCCGCTGCTGTCCTACATCGACCGCCGCGGACTGCCGGGTCCCGACCCGTCCAGCTGCCGGGGACTCGGACTGCTGGGCACCCTGGGTGAACTCACCGACGCGGGCGTACTCACCCGCTACGACGGCGGTACCGACCAGGTGTGGTCGATCACCCCCGACAACCATCCGATCGCCGCCTACTACCGCAACGGCGCGATTCACCACTTCGTCGACCGCGCCATCGTGGAGCTCGGACTGCTCGCCGCCGACGACGGACTGCTCAGTCTGGGTGAGGACGAGGTCTTGGCCGCGGGACAGGCCGAGTCCCTGCGTATTCGTGATCTGCTGAAGTTTGAGTTCTTCTTCCCGGTCAAGGACGAATTCCTGCACCGGCTCGGCGCCGAACTCGATCTCATCGTGCCCGACTGGCGTCATGAACCGCCGTCCGCCGAGCGGATCCACCAGACCTTGCTCGGACATGCGGGACAGCTCTTCGCCCGGCGCACCCTGCAGCCGTTCTTCGACGCCCAGCTCGTGATGGCCACGTTGCTCGCCTCCGCCGGTGACCGGTCGGTCGACAAGGAGACCGTCCTGATCGAGGCCCTGGGACTCGGTCGTCAGCTGGTGTTGCAAGGTGTTGTCAGGAGCAAGGATTCGGTGTCGCGGGAGTTGTACGACGCCGCCTACCAGCTTGCCGAGAACCGGAATCTGATCAGTCCGTCGGAAGACGGGGACGTGGCCGAGCGAAGGCGGTTGTGGTTGTCCGAGGTCGAGGAGATGCGGCGCCGGCTGGCCCGGATCGCGGAGATCGAGATCGCGCAGGCGCGCCGTGCGGCGGCACCGGCGGAGGAACGATGACCACGGTCGCGGACCGGATCCGGGAGATCCGATCGGCTCCCACCGGCAAGCAGGTGTGCGCGTTCTTCGACTACGACGGCACCCTCATCGAAGGTTTCTCCGTCGTCGCGTTCGCCCGGGCGCGGGTGCGCAGCCTCGAATTCGGTCTCGGGGAGGCGCTGGACTTTCTGATGATCGGTCTGCGCGGCGTGGAGTCCGAGCAGGACTACGCCGAGGTGCTCAGGGCCACCAAGCCGACCTTCGCCGGTAAGACGTACGCCGAACTGCTCGACTTCGGCGCCACCCTGTTCAGGGAGGAGACAGCCGCCAAGCTGCGCCCGCAGATGTGGCAGTTGTTGCGCGTCCACCGGGAGATGGGGCACCGGATCGTCATCGCCTCCTCGGCGACGCGATTCCAGATCGAACCGATCGCCCGCGAAATCGACGCCGATCACGCCCTCGCCACCGACGTGGAGGTCGTCGACGGTGTGGTGACCGGCGAGATCCTCGGCCGTCCGCTGTGGGGCCCAGGGAAGGCCGCCGCGGTCCGCAGGCTGGCCAACGAGTACGACCTCGATCTGAAGTCGTCGTTCGCCTACAGCGACGGTAACGAGGACGTGCCGTACCTGGAGTCGGTCGGCCACCCGGCCGCCATCTCACCGCAGAGCGGGCTGCGTGCTGTGGCCACCGACCGCGGCTGGCCGATCCTCGACATCACCAACCCCACTCACAACAAATGGGAGATGGCGGTACGCACCGGCGCGTTCTACGGTTCGTTCCTGGCCGGGGCGGCCGCCGGGGTGGTGGGAGGTCTGGTTCGCGGTGACCGCGAGGCCGCCATCCAGGCCGGGGTGTCGGCGGGCAACGACGTGGGCATGGCGCTGGCCGGGGTCGACGTCAAGGTTCTCGACGGGCAGGACTACCTGACCTCGGCCCGGCCGTGCGTGTTCGTCTTCAACCATCAGTCCAAGCTGGATCTGCCGGTGCTGGTGAATCTGATCCGCAGCCACGCCACGGGGGTGGCGAAGAAGGAGATCAAACAGCTTCCGGTGCTCGGTCCGATCCTCGATGCGGCGGGCCTGGTGTTCATCGACCGCGCCGATGCGGGCAAGGCCATCGAACAACTCGAGCCGGCGGTGCGCAAGCTCCGTGAGGACGGTGCCTGCCTCGTCGTATCTCCTGAGGGAACCCGTTCGGCCACACCGCGTTTGGGGCCTTTCAAGAAGGGTCCATTTCATATCGCGGCGCAGGCCGGGGTTCCGGTGGTGCCCGTCGTGCTCCGCAACTGCGGTGAATTGATGTGGCGCGGAGACCAACTCGTCAAACCGGGCACGGTCGAGGTGCGGGTGCTGCCGCCGGTGGACACCTCCTCGTGGACCGCCGAGACGATGGGTGAGCACGCCGACGAGGTTCGGCAGATGTTCGTGCACGCACTGGCCGACTGGCCGGTGGAAGCGTTCGACGACGGCAGGCAGACGAGAACTTCGGGGGTGTTCGATGACTGAGCAGACATCTGCGGGACCGTATTCGAAACTGTCAGACCATGACCGGCCGCTGGACTTCGGCGCCGACGGCCAGATGAGTCCGGTGGATGCCGTACTGTGGCGCGGCGATTCGGACCGCCACCATCGGGGCACGCTCAGCATGTTGGAGATCTACGACTGCGTACCCGACTGGGACAGGTTGGTGGCCGCACACGACTGGGGCAGCCGGATGCTGCCACGCTTGCGCCAGCGCGTCGTGGATTCGCCTCTGGGCGCGGGCATCCCGAGTTGGGTGGTCGATCCGGAGTTCGATCTGCACTATCACGTGCGCCGGATGCGGCTGGCCGGGGACGGGTCGATCCGTGAACTGCTCACCACCTGCCAGCAATTGGCCATGACCGCGCTCGATCCCGAACGACCGCCGTGGGAGGTGTACCTGATCGAGGGTCTGCCCGACGGTCGGGGTGCCTACTTCTTGAAGGCGCATCAGGCGCTCACCGGTGGCATGTCCTCGATCGGGATTCTCGCGCAACTGCATTCGCGCCAGCGCGATCCGGTGCTCGGCAAGCCCCAGCCGCCCGCGCCCGACCCCGACAACACCGGGGCCCTCGACATCCTGCTGCGGCAGGTGTCCCACGAGGTACGGCGGGCACCGCACCGCGTCGACCTCGCGATCAAAGGGGCGATGGCGCTGACCGATCCGCGCAAGGCGCTGAGCCAGGTGCTGCGGTTCGGCCGCTCGGTGCCGCGGGTGGCGGGCCTGATCAGCCCGCCGGGATCGCCGTTGCTGGCCGAGCGCAGCCTGTCGTGGCGGTTCGCCGCGTTCGAGGTGCCGTTCGAGGCGGTCGAGGCGGCGGGCGCGGAGATCAGGGCCTCGGTGGACGAGGTGTATCTGGGTGGTCTGGTCAGCGGTCTGCGGCTCTACCACCGGCGACTGGATCGGCCGGTGGAGGCGATTCCCATCGCCGTGCCGATCATGGTGCGCAGCTCCGAGAGCCCGTACCAGACACGGATGTCGATCGGCAGGCTGGCCGGCCCCACCGGCATCGACGACCCGTTCGAGCGGGTACTGACGGTGCGCGAGCAGATCCGTGCCGCGCGCAACGAGCCCGCGGTCAACGCGTTCAACGACGTCGGCCCGATGCTGGCGTGGCTGCCCGG
>Ga0116175_1000386_pt1 | contig 31790 bp, 29 predicted proteins | sample AD_UKC125_MetaG_FD_89802 | JGI IMG/M metagenome (GOLD analysis project Ga0116175, IMG submission 89802) | Active sludge microbial communities of municipal wastewater-treating anaerobic digesters from USA - AD_UKC125_MetaG | ecosystem: Engineered > Bioreactor > Anaerobic > Digestate | place: USA... | reverse complement strand
TGAGCGTTGAGCGTTGAGCGTTGAGCGTTGAGCGTTGAGCGTTGAGCGTTGAGCGTTGAGCGTTGAGCGTTGAGCGTTGAGCGTTGAGCGTTGAGCGTTGAGCGTTGAGCGTTGAGCGTTGACGGAGGGGCGCGACGGCGAAAGTTCCCGGTATTCACGCTGAACGCTCAACGCCGAACGCTCAACCGCGCTCGCCTGGCAGCGCGAGACACATAATGACCCATGCCTCATCTGCTGCCGCTGGATCGTCCCGTCCCGCTGTTCGACCTGGCCGTCACCCGGCGCATCGAGGCGGCGGCGCAGGCCACCCTGCCCCCGCACACCCTGATGCAGCGCGCCGGCCTGGCCGCGGCGCGGCTGGCGCTGGCGCTGGCGCCGCACGCGCGCACCGTGTGGATCGCCTGCGGCCCGGGCAACAACGGGGGCGACGGCCTGGAGGCGGCCATGCACCTGCAGCGCTGGGGCCTGCGCCCGGTGGTGACCTGGCTGGGCGAGGAGGCACGGCTTCCGCCTGACGCGCGCGCGTCGCTGCAACGGGCCCGCGACGCGCGGGTGAGGTTTGCCGATCAACCCCCAGTCGAACTCGGGCCGGACGACCTGGTCATTGACGCCCTGCTGGGCATCGGCGCCATGCGCGCGCCGCAGGGCCGCATGGCCGAGTGGCTGGTGCGGCTGCGCAGCAGCCCGGCCACCCTGCTGGCGCTTGACGTACCCAGTGGACTGGACGCCGACCGCGGCTCCCTATATTTGCCAATTGCTCCTGATTCGATAGCTGCTGGCGCAGATCCCGATTGTGTCGACGGCCAATTTCCCTTGGATTCATCGCCTGCGGCCCGGCACACGCTCAGCCTGCTGACCTGCAAGCCCGGCCTGTTCACCGCCCAGGGCCGCGACGCCTGCGGCACGCTGTGGTTCGACGATCTCGGCGTGGACCCTGGCGAGCAGGCACCCGTCGCCTGGCTGAACGCCGCGCCCCAGCCGGCGCCCCGCCCGCACGACAGCCACAAGGGCAGCTACGGCGACGTCGCCGTGATCGGCGGCGCCAGCGACGTCACGCGCGGCGTGGCCATGACCGGCGCGGCGCTGCTGGCGGCGTCGGCGGCGCTGCATGGTGGCGCCGGTCGGGTGTACGTCGGCCTGCTGGGGACGTCGGCGCCGGCATTCGACCCAACCCAGCCGGAGCTGATGTTCCGCCACCCCGACGCCCTGCCGCTGGCACAGCTGACCGTGGTCTGCGGCTGCGGTGGCGGCGAGGCGGTGCGCGCCCTGCTGCCCGCGGCGCTGGCGCAGGCGCCGCGGCTGGTGCTGGACGCCGATGCCCTGAACGTCATCGCCCACGACGACGCCCTGCGGCAGGCGCTGGCCGCGCGCGCCGGCCGGCGCCTGGCCACGGTGCTCACGCCGCACCCGCTGGAAGCCGCGCGCCTGCTGGCCAGTGACGCTCGCCAGGTGCAGGCCGACCGCCTGCACGCCGCGCGCACGCTGGCCGAGCGCCTGGCCTGCACCGTGGTGCTCAAGGGCTCGGGCAGCGTGATCGCCGCGCCAGGCCACACGCCCAGGCTGAATGCCACCGGCAACGCCCGCCTGGCCACGCCAGGATCCGGCGACGTGCTGGCCGGACTGATCGGCGCCCGGCTGGCGGCGGGTCCGAGCGCCTTTGACGCCGCCTGCACCGCCGTGTACCAGCATGGCGCCGTCGCCGACACCTGGCCGGCCGACCGCGCCCTGACGGCCGGCGCACTGGCCCGGCGCCTGAGCGTCACCTGACCCGCGCCCGAGCGCCCCGTCATGCGCATCCTGCTGGCTGAAGACGAACCCGAACTGGCCACCTGGCTGGCCCGCGCGCTGGAGCGCGGCGGCCTGCTGACCGACTGGGTGAGCGACGGCCGCGACGTGTTACCCAGCCTGGCCGCGCGCCGCTACGACGCCTTGGTGCTGGACCTCGGCCTGCCCGGCCTGGACGGGCACCAGGTGCTGGCCGCGCTGCGCGCCACCGACCAACGGCTGCCGGTGCTGATCCTGACGGCGCGCGACTCGCTGATCGAGCGCGTGGGCACGCTCAACCAGGGCGCCGACGACTTCCTGGCCAAGCCGTTCGACCTGGCCGAGCTGGAAGCGCGGCTGCACGCGCTGATCCGCCGCGCGCGCGGCAGCGCCCACTGGCGCCAGAGTTGCGGGCCCCTGACCTGGGACGTCGCCACCCGCGGCTTCACGCTGAACGACGAGCCGCTGACCCTGACGCCGCGCGAACATGCCGTGCTGCGCGTGCTCATCCAGCACGTGGGCGAGCCGCTGTCGAAGTCCGAAATCCTGGATCGCGTGGTGTCCGACGAACGCGACATCAACCCCGAGGCGATCGAGGTGCTGGTGCACCGCCTGCGCAAGCGCCTGGCCGGCAGCGCCGTGCGCATCAGCACCCTGCGCGGGTTGGGCTACGTGCTGGAGAGCGGGCCGTGAGGCTGGGCTGGCTGCGCGCCAGCCTGCGCCGCACGCTGGCGCTGGTGCTGGCCGCCGGCATGCTGCTGGCGTCGGGCGTCGCCCTGTGGGGCGCCTGGCGCAGCGCCGCCGGCGCCGCCAACGCCGCCTATGACCGCTCGCTGGCCGGCGCCATCAAGGCCATCGACGCCAACATCACCACCGCCGGCGGTGGCCTGGGGGTGGAGTTGCCCTACACGCTGCTGGAATTCTTTCAGCTCACCGCCGGCGGCGAGGTGTTCTTTCGCGTCGCCACCGAGGACGGCCTGGTCGAGATCGGCAACACCGACCTGCCGCCGCCCGAGCCGGCTCTGGTCGACGGCCGCCCGCGCTTTCGCGACGCGCTGTACCACGGCCAGCCGGTGCGCCTGGGCTCCTACGCGCGGGCGCTGAACCCGCCGCTGGCCGGGCACGCCGAGCGCTCGCGCGTGGTGATTCAAGTGGCCGAGACCCTGACCTCGCGCCAGGACTTCACCCGCACCCTGCTGCTCGAAGCCGTGGCGCGCAACGCGCTGCTGGTCACCCTGGCCCTGGTGCTGATGGCGCTGGCCACCGGCTGGGCACTGCGCCCGCTGGCCCGCCTGTCGCGCGAAGTGCAGGCGCGCGCCCCAGAAGACCTGACGCCGATCCCGGTACAGCAGGTGCCGCTGGAAGCACGCCCTCTGGTGCAGGCCATGAACCACCACATGGCGCGCCACCAGCAGGCCAGCCAGGCGCGGCGCCGTTTCGTCGACGACGCCTCGCACCAGTTGCGCACGCCGCTGACGACGCTCGCCACCCAGGTTGCCTACGCCCTGCGCGAAGCCCCGCCTGGCGCCACGCGCGAAGCGCTGCTGGCGATCCGCGCGCAGGTGGACGGCGCCACCCGGCAAGTCAACCAGATGCTGGCGCTGGCGCGCGCCGACGCGGCCGAGCTGCGCCCCGAGCCGGCGGACCTGGTGGCGCTGGTGCGCGAGCTCACCCGCGCCTGGTGGCCCCGGGCGCGTGAGGCGGCCATCGACCTCGGCTTCGAGGCCGACCTCGAGCACCTGTCGGTGCCAGTCCACCGGGCCCTGCTGGAGGAAGCGCTGGCCAACTTGCTGCACAACGCGCTGCGCTACACGCCGGCCGGCAGCCGCGTCACGGTCAGCGTGGCACAGGAGGGCCACCACGCGCTGCTCGGCGTGCTGGACGACGGGCCGGGCCTGGCGGCCGACGAACTGGAACGCGCCAGCGAGCGCTTCTTTCGCGGCCGCCACGCAGGCAGTGGCGGCTCCGGCCTGGGTCTGTCGATCGCCCGCGCCGTGGCCGAGCGCCATGGTGGCACCCTGACCTTGCACCCCGGCCCGGGCGGCAGCGGACTGGCGGTGAGTCTGCGGCTGCCACTTGCGCATGACCGGTTGAACACGGGTTTTCCCTGATGTCATGCCCCCAATCTGAAAGCCGATTGAAAGTCGCGCGGCGCTAGAGTGAGCCGTGCTGTGTCCCGCCCCCGCGGGCACCCGCCATGTTCCCGGTCCAAGCACTCAAACCCTCAGGAGACTGTGTGATGAAACTCAAACTGCCCCTTGTTGCCCTCACCCTGGCCTTCGGCGTCGGCCTGGCCCAGGCCGGCCCGCTCGACAAGACCGAGTGCATCGCGCCGGCCAAGCCCGGCGGCGGGTTCGACCTGACCTGCAAGCTGGCGCAGTCCAGCCTGCTGAACGGCAAGTACATCAGCGACCCGATGCGCGTGACCTACATGCCGGGCGGCATCGGCGCCGTGGCCTACAACGCGGTGGTGGCCCAGCGCCCGGCCGAGGCCAACACCATCGTCGCCTTCTCGGGCGGCTCGCTGCTCAACCTGGCGCAAGGCAAGTTCGGCCGCTACAACGAAAACGACGTGCGCTGGCTGGCCGCCGTCGGCACCGACTACGGCGCGGTCATCGTGGCCGAGGCTTCGCCCTTCAAGACGCTGAAAGACCTGGTGGCCGCCATCAAGGCCGACCCCACCAAGGTGGTGTTCGGTGCCGGCGGCACGGTGGGCAGCCAGGACTGGATGAAGGCCGCGCTGACCGCCAAGGCCGCAGGCCTGGACCCGCGCAAGATGCGCTTCGTCGCCTTCGAGGGCGGCGGCGAAGCCTCGACCGCCCTGCAGGGCGGCCACGTGCAGGTGTATTCGGGCGACGCCTCCGAGGCCGAGGAGCAGATCAAGGCCGGCGCCAAGATCCGCGTGCTGGCGGTGATGGCCGACAAGCGCCTGGAAGGCGGCCTGGCCAACGTACCCACCGCCAAGGAGCAGGGGCTGGATGTCGAATGGCCGATCATCCGCGGTTACTACATGGGCCCGAAGGTCAGTGACGCCGACTTCAAGGTCTGGACCGACACCTTCAACAAGATGATGGCCACGCCCGAGTTCGCCAAGCTGCGCGCCGAGCGCAGCCTGTTCCCGTTCGCCAAGACCGGGGCCGACCTGGACGCCTACATCAAGCAGCGCGTGGCCGACTACCGCAAGCTGGCGGCCGATTTCGGCCTGAACGTCGCCAAGTGACCCTGCCCGCGGTACCGTGCCCGGGCCGCCTGGCCCGGGGCCCGGTCCGCGCCGAACCGGAGGAGCAACACACCATGAGCGATCGCGTTCTTGGCGTCGCGTGTGTCGTGGTGGCCGCAGGCATGGCCTGGGCCGCCAAGGACTACGCCGCGCCGATTTCCTATGAACCCGTCGGCCCGCGCGCGTTTCCGCTGCTGCTGGCCGCCCTGATGGGCATCGGCGGCCTGTGGCTGATCGTGCGCCCCAGCCTGCGCGGCAACTGGCTGCGCCAGGTGCCACTGCAGTCGCTGGCCTTCGCCGTGGCGGCGGTGTTCGCCTACGCGCTGCTGTTCGAGACGCTGGGCTTCACCCTGGCCACCACCGTCATGGCGGTGCCGGTCGGCATGGCGTTCGGCGGCAGCTGGAAGCAGGCACTGGCCGGCGGCCTGGGCCTGGGCCTGCTGCTGTTCCTGGGGTTTGACAAGCTGCTGGACGTGGTGCTGCCCACCGGCGTGCTGTCGTTCATCTTCGGAGGGCGCTGAGCCATGGACACGCTGCAACACCTGATCACCGGCTTTGGCGTCGCCCTGACCGTCAACAACCTGCTGGTCGCCACCATCGGCGCGCTGGTCGGCACCATCGTCGGCATGCTGCCGGGGCTGGGGCCGATCAACGGCGTGGCGATTCTGATGCCCCTGGCCTTCGCGCTCAAGCTGCCGCCCGAGACGGCGCTGATCCTGCTGGCCGCGGTCTACATGGGCTGCGAGTTCGGCGGGCGCATCTCGGCCATCCTGATCAACGTGCCGGGCGACGCCGGCGCCATCATGACGACGCTGGACGGCTACCCCATGGCCAAGAAAGGCCTGGGCGGCGTGGCGCTGTCGATCTCGGCCTGGAGCTCGTTCGTCGGCTCGTTCATCGCCACCTGCGGCATCGTGCTGTTCGCCCCGCTGCTGGCGCGCTGGGCGCTGGCCTTCGGGCCGGCCGAGTACTTCGCGCTGATGTGCTTCGCCTTCGCCTGCATCACCGGCCTGATGGGTGACGCGCCGGTCAAGGCGGCGCTGGCGGCGGTGATCGGCCTGTCGCTGGCCTCCGTGGGGCTGGACTCCAACTCCGGCGTCTACCGCTTCACCGGCGGCGACGTGCACCTGTCGGACGGCATCCAGTTCATCGTGCTGGTGATCGGCCTGTTCTCGATCAGCGAGATCCTGCTGATGCTGGAGCAGCACCACAGCGCCACCGGCATCATCAAGGCCACAGGGCGCGCGTTGTTCAACTTCAAGGAGCTGACCTACACGTGGTGGTCCACCATCCGCTCCTCGCTGGTGGGCTTCGTGGTCGGCGTGCTGCCGGGCGCCGGCGCCACCATCGCCAGCGCCATGACCTACACCATGGAAAAGCGCCTGGCCGGCTCGGACAACTGCTTCGGCGACGGCGACATCCGCGGCGTGGCCGCGCCGGAGGCGGCCAACAACGCCTCGGCGGCCGGCTCCTTCGTGCCCATGCTCACACTGGGCGTGCCCGGCTCGGGCACCACGGCGGTGATGATGGGCGCGCTGGCGCTGTACAACATCACGCCGGGTCCGGCGCTGTTCACGCAAAACCCGCAACTGGTTTGGGGCCTGATCGCCTCGTTCTTCGTCGCCAACTTCCTGCTGCTGTTGATCAACATTCCGCTGGTCGGCGTGTTCGCCCGCATGCTGCAGACGCCCAACTGGCTGCTGGTGCCGGCCATCCTGTCGGTCAGCGCGGTGGGGGTGTACTCGGTGCACGCCACCACCTTCGACCTGGTGCTGATGTCCGTGTTCGGCGTGGTGGGCTACCTGCTGCGCAAGCAGGGCGTGCCGATGGCGCCGCTGATCCTGGGCTTCGTGCTGGGCGACATGATGGAGCAGAACCTGCGCCGCGCGCTGTCGATCACCGACGGCGACGTCCGCATCCTGGCGGAAAGCCCGATCTCCATCGGCCTGTGGGTGCTGAGCGCGCTGATGCTGGTGGTGCCGCCGCTGATGCGCCTGCGCGCACGCGCCAAGGCGCGCTGAGGCAAGCCAGATCGCATGCAGATCGGGCTCCAGCGCCCGACCAGCCTGCGCAAGCCGCTCTGAATTTCAGAGCGGCTTTTTTGTCTTCCGCGCTCAACGTCGCGTCTTGCGCGGCTTGCCGCTGGCGGCACCCTTCTTGGCCGCCGCCTTGCGCGCGGCCGACTGGAGCGCCTGGATCGGCGAGGGCCTGGGGCTGGCGCGCTCGGCGTCGCGCTGCTGGCGCGCGGCGCGCTTGGCCGAGGCCTTGGCCGGGCGGCCGCGCTCGGCGGCGGGCGCCGCGCCCTTGTCGCGCGGGGCGCGCGCCAACAGGTCTTCGTCCTCGCGCACCAACCGGAAGTCGATCTTGCGCGCGTCCAGGTCGACGCGGCTGACCTGCACGCGCACCCGCGTGCCGATGGCGTAGCGGATGCCGGTGCGCTCGCCGCGCAGCTCCTGGCGGACTTCGTCGAAGCGGAAGTACTCGCCGCCCAGTTCGGTGATGTGCACCAGGCCCTCGACGTGCAGCTCGCTGAGCGTGACGAACAGGCCGAAGCTGGTGGCGGCGCTGACGGTGCCGGCGTATTCCTCGCCCAGGTGCTCCTTCATGTACTTGCACTTGAGCCAGGCCTCGACGTCGCGGCTGGCCTCGTCGGCGCGCCGCTCGTTGGCGCTGCAGTGCAGCCCGGCGGCTTCCCAGGCCTGCACCTCGGGTGACAGGCGATCGGGCCGCTCGCGCTGTTCCCGCTTGCGCGACAAGCTGTCTTTTTTCAAGCGCTTGCTGAGCTTTTCGTGCGCCTCGCCGGGCGTGGGCAGACTCGGCAGCTGGTACTTGCGCTCGGCCAGGATGGCCTTGATGACGCGGTGCACCAGCAGGTCCGGGTAGCGCCGGATCGGGCTGGTGAAATGCGTGTACGCCTCGTAGGCCAGGCCGAAGTGCCCGCTGTTGACGGGCGAGTAGATGGCCTGGCTCATGGCGCGCAGCAGCATCATGTGGATCTGCTCGGCGTCGGGACGCTCGGCGGTGGCCGCGGCGATGCGCTGGAACTCGTCCGGCCGCGGCTCGTCGCTGACCGACAGGCCCAGGCCCAGCGCCTTCAGGTAGGCGCGCAGCAGTTCGAGCTTTTCCGGCGTCGGGCCCTCGTGCACGCGGTACAGGCCGGCGTGCCTGCCCTGACCGATGAAGTCGGCGCTGCACACGTTGGCCGCCAGCATGCACTCCTCGATCAGGCGGTGCGCGTCGTTGCGCTGGCGCGGCACGATCTTCTCGATCCGACCGGCCTCGTCGCAAACGATCTGCGTCTCCACGGTGTCGAAATCCACCGCGCCGCGCCGCTGGCGCGCCTTCAGCAAGGCGCGGAACGCGTCGTGCAGGTCCAGCAGGTTCTGCACGCGCGCCTGCCGGCGCGCCGCCTCGGGGCCGCGCGTGTTGGCCAGGATGGCCGCCACCTCGGTGTAGGTCAACCGCGCATGGCTGCGGATCACGGCCGGGTAGAACTGGTAGGCATGGACGTCACCCTGCGCCGTGACCAGCATGTCGCACACCATGCTCAGGCGCTCGACCTCGGGGTTGAGCGAGCACAGGCCGTTGCTGAGCTTTTCCGGCAGCATGGGAATGACACGGCGCGGAAAGTACACGCTGGTGGCGCGCTCGTAGGCGTCCACATCCAGCGGCGCGCCGTTGCGCACGTAGTGGCTGACGTCGGCAATCGCCACCAGCAGGCGCCAGCCGTTGGGTTTCTTGCCGCGGCCGGTGACCACGGCGGGCTGGCAGTACACCGCGTCGTCGAAGTCGCGCGCGTCCTCGCCGTCGATGGTGACCAGCGGCACGTCGGTCAGGTCGACGCGGCCGGCGCGGTCGCGCGGCTGCACGCTGTCGGGCAGGGCGCGCGCCTCGCCGATGGCGGCGTCGGAGAACTCGTGCGGCACGCCGTACTTGCGCACCGCGATCTCGATTTCCATGCCGGGGTCGTCGATCTCGCCCAGCACTTCCTTGACGCGGCCAACCGGCTGGCCGTACAGCGCCGGCGGCTCTGTCAGCTCGACCACCACCACCTGCCCCGGCCGCGCGGCGCCGATGGCGGCCTTGGGGATCAGCACATCCTGGCCGTAGCGCCGGTCTTCCGGCGCCACCAGCCAGATGCCGGCTTCGTGCAGCAGGCGGCCGATGATGGGCTGCGGCGGGCGCTCGACGATTTCGAGCACGCGCCCCTCGGGGCGCCCGCGCCGGTCCTGCCGCGCGATGCGCACGCGCACGCGGTCGCGGTGCAGCACCGCGCGCATCTCGTTGGGGGGCAGATAGATGTCGGCGTCGCCGTCGTCGCGCAGCACGAAACCGTGCCCGTCGCGGTGGCCTTGCACCGTGCCTTCAATTTCTTCCAGCAGGCTGCTGGTGGAGTCGAGATTTTTGATATAGAATCCTATCTTTCCTGAAATGCCCAGGTGGCGGAATTGGTAGACGCACTAGTTTCAGGTACTAGCGCTGAGAGGCGTGGAGGTTCGAGTCCTCTCCTGGGCACCAAAACAAACGAAGATTACAGCCGCCAAAACCGCTGCAATCGATGACAAGCCACCCACCGGGTGGCTTTTTTCTTGTCCGTCTGGCCTGACTGTTGCGTATGCGCATCAGTTTGCATGAGGCTCAGAGGGGCTGGGCAATGAGGTCATGGCCCTGGGTGTCGACCACCCGCGCCCGCGTGAACTCGCCCACCCGCAGCTGCTTGCTGATTTTTTGCGGCGGCAGCAGATGCACCACGCCGTCGATCTCGGGCGCGTCGGCGTAGCTGCGCCCCACCCCACCGCGCCGGCCCAGCGCCGGCGCTGAGTCGATCAGCACCTGCAGGGTGTCGCCCACGCGCTGGCGCAGCTTGGCGGTGGACACGGCTTCGGCCACGGCCATGAAGCGCGCTCGGCGCTCCTCGCGCAGCTCGGGCGGCAGCATGCCGGGCAGCGCGTTGGCGGCGGCCCCTTCGACCGGCGAATAGGCAAAGCAGCCGGCGCGGTCGATGCGGGCCTCGCGCATGAAGTCCAGCAGGTGCTCGAACTCGGCCTCGGTCTCGCCCGGGAAACCGGCGATGAAGGTCGAGCGGATCACCAGCTCGGGACAGATCTCGCGCCAGCGCGCGATGCGCTCCAGGTTCTTTTCGCCGCTGGCCGGGCGCTTCATGCGCCGCAGCACGTCCGGGTGGCTGTGCTGCAGGGGCACATCCAGGTACGGCAGCACCTTGCCTTCGGCCATCAGCGGCAGGATGTCGTCCACATGTGGGTACGGGTACACGTAATGCAAGCGCACCCAGGCGCCGTGCGGCGCGGCCAGCTCGCCCAGCGCCTGCACCAGCTCCAGCAGGCGCGTCCTGAGCGGGCGGCCGTCCCAGAAGCCGGTGCGGTACTTCACATCGACGCCGTAGGCCGAGGTGTCCTGACTGATGATGAGCAGTTCCTTGACGCCGCCCTCGAACAGCGCGCGCGCCTCCTTGAGCACCTCGCCGATCGGACGGCTGACCAGGTCGCCCCGCATCGAGGGGATGATGCAGAAGGTGCAGCGGTGGTTGCAGCCCTCGCTGATCTTCAGGTAGGCGTAGTGGCGCGGCGTGAGCTTCAGGCCGGCCTCGCCGAAGACGCCGGGCACCAGGTCGAGGAACGGGTCGTGCGGCTTGGGCAGGTGGCGGTGCACCGCGTCCATCACTTCCTGCGTGGCGTGCGGGCCGGTGACGGCAAGCACCGAGGGGTGCAGGTGTTTGACCAGGTTTTCAGTATCTTCTTGGCCTTCGGCGCCCGCCCGATCTGCGCCAGCAGCTATGGTTTTTGCACCAAGACAGCCGGTGACGATGACCTTGCCGTTGACCGTCAGGGCCTCGCCGATCGTGTCCAGGCTTTCCTTCACGGCCTCGTCGATGAAGCCGCAGGTGTTGACGATCACCAGATCGGCCCCCTCGAAGGTCTTGCTGGTCTGGTAGCCCTCAGCCGACAACTGGGTCAGGATCAACTCGGAATCGGTCAGCGCCTTGGGGCAACCCAGGGACACGAAGCCGATGCGCGGCGGCGTGGTGGTTTCACTCATGGGGCGATTGTCGCAGCCCCGCGCGCCGGCCGCGTCCTCAAGCGCCGCGCTTGATGCCGAAGGCGCCCAGCATCTGCTCGGTCTGCTTGCTCATCTGCTCCTGTGCCTGCAGGAACATGTTCTTGGACTGCTCCAGGTAGTTGCCCATCATGCCCTGCATCATGGGCGACTGCATGTGCATGAACTGCGCCCACAGCTCGGGGTTCAGCCCCGAGGACTGCTCGGCCAGCTTGGCCTGGATCTCCATGAAGGCCTGGATGTTCTTCTCCAGGTAGCTGCCCATGAAGCCCTGCATGGCATGGCCGTAGAAGCGGATGATGTTGGCCAGCATGTCCTGGGTGAACATGGGCGCGCCGCCGGCTTCTTCTTCCAGGATGATCTGCAGCAGGATGCTGCGCGTCAGCTCGTCGCCGGTCTTGGCGTCGCGCACCACGAAGGGCTGGCGCGCCATCACCAGCTCGCGCACCTGCGCCAGCGTGATGTAGGTCGAGGTGTCGGTGTCGTACAGGCGCCGGTTGGGGTACTTCTTGATCACCCGCTGGGACGGGGCGCTGGTCGACGGTTTGCGCGCCGGCTTGGCCGGCGCCGGGGCGGAGGCACGGCTCATGAAATGGAAGGTCGGTCGAACTGCTGCACTGCAACATATTGTAGGTGCCATTGGTCAGGCGCCGCCCTTGGCTTTCCCTGATACCCGGCAGCCCGCCCGATGCGCGGCGGGGCGGCGCTGACCCTGCTACGATGGCGCGCCGTTGCCCGAAGGGAGTCGTCACATGTGGAAACTCGGTCGCCTGATCGCGCTGCTGCGCAAGGAACTGCTGCTCGCCTGGGGCCTGCTGCGTGACCCGCGCGCGCCGCTGGCGTCCAAGCTGGCGACGGTGCTGGCACTGCTGTACGTGCTGAGCCCGGTGGACCTGGTGTCGGACTTCATCCCCATCCTGGGCTGGCTGGACGACGGCCTGATCGCCTGGCTGCTGCTGCACCTGGCCTTCCGCTTCCTGCCGCCCGAGCTGATGGCGGCGCTGCGCGCCAAGGTGCAGTCGCGCGTCACCCCAGCGCGCGGCTGACCACATCGAAGGGCCGCGGCGCGGGCCAATTCAGCGAACGCCGTGCCCGGGTCCGAGCGGGACACTGGCATTGGCCCCCGAGGGGAGCCGCGACACCCGCTCAGGGGGAACTCTACCGCTCCTTGGTGTCGTTGAAACGCCCGTAGCTCATCAGGCGCTCGTAGCGGCGGTCCAGCAGCTCCTTGACCTTCAGGTCGCTGACCTGGCGCCAGGCGTCGCCCAGCGCGCGCTTGAGCAGCGTGCCCATGTGGCGCGGGTCGCGGTGCGCGCCGCCGACCGGCTCGCTGACGATCTTGTCGACCATGCCCAGCGCCTTCAGGCGGTGCGCGGTGATGCCCAGCGCCTCGGCCGCTTCCTGCGCCTTGTCGCTGGTTTTCCACAGGATCGAGGCGCAACCCTCGGGGCTGATCACCGAGTAGATCGAGTATTGCAGCATCAGTACCTGGTCGGCCACGGCGATGGCCAGCGCCCCGCCCGAGCCGCCTTCGCCGATGATGGTGCTGATGATCGGCACCTCCAGCTGCGCCATCTCGTAGATGTTGCGCCCGATCGCCTCGCTCTGGCCGCGCTCCTCGGCGTCGATGCCCGGAAAGGCCCCCGGCGTATCGACGAAGGTGAACACCGGCAGCTTGAACTTCTCGGCCGTCTTCATCAGGCGCAGCGCCTTGCGATAGCCCTCGGGCCGGACCATGCCGAAGTTGCGCGCGGCGCGCTCCTTGGTGTCGCGCCCCTTCTGGTGGCCGATCACCAGGCAGGCGTTGCCGCCAAAGCGCGCCAGGCCGCCGACGATGCTTTGGTCGTCGGCGTAATGGCGGTCACCGTGCAGCTCGACGAAGTCGGTGAAGCACTCGCGCACGTAGTCCAGCGTGTACGGGCGCTCGGGATGGCGCGCGATCTTGGTGATCTGCCAGGGCGTCAGATCGGCGTAGATGTCCTTGGTGAGCTGACGGCTCTTCTTGTCGAGCTGGTCGATCTCCTCCGAGATGTCGACCGCGCTCTCGCTCTGCACGTAACGCAGCTCCTCGATCTTGTTTTCAAGCTCGGCGATCGGCTGCTCGAAATCAAGAAATGCGCGTTTGGCCAAGATTGGCTCCTCGGTATCGAAACATCCGGCGATGTTACCGGATGCGGCCACCTCAATAGGCGACCGGAAGGGGTTCCAGCGAGCGCCACATGTACCACGTGGCCACCGTGCGCCAGGGCGCCCAGGCGGCGGCCACTTCGCGCGCCTCGCTGCGGCTGACGGGCTCGCCCGAGAAATAGTTGAGGCTGATGCCGTTGATCAGGCCCACGTCGTCCAGCGGCAGCACGTCGGGGCGCAGCAGGTGGAACATCAGGAACATCTCGGCCGTCCAGCGGCCGATGCCGCGAATGGCCACCAGCTCGGCAATGATGGCCTCGTCGTCCATGGCCTGCCACTCGTCGACGTGGATGCGGCCACTGTCGAAGTGCAGCGCCAGATCGACCAGGTACTCCACCTTGCGCGCCGACAGGCCGGCGGCGCGCATGTCGTCCACCTTCAGCTTCAGCACCTGGGCGGGCGTCAGGCGGCGCGGCAGCGCCTCGAAGCGGTTCCACACCGCCTGCGCCGCCTTGACTGAAATCTGCTGCCCCACGATGGAGCGCGCCAGCGTGACAAAAGCGTCGCCGCGCGACTGCAGGCAGGCATCGCCAAAGCGCGGAATCAGGCGCTTCATGACGCGGTCGCGCTTGGCCAGGTGCGCGCAGGCCTCGGCCCAGTAGTCCGGCGTGCAGACCACGGACGCTTTGGTTTTTGTAGCTGCCACCGCGCTACCCGCCTGCGCCAGAGGCTAAAAACACCACGACCTCTGTCACTGTGCGACCTCCCAGGTGGTGCCGGTGGGCGAGTCCTTCAGCACGATGCCGGCGGCCAGCAGTGCCGCGCGGATGCGGTCGGCCTCGGCGAAGTCCCTGGCCTGCTTGGCGGTGGCGCGGGCGGCGATCTGCGCCTGGATGGCGGCCTCGTCCAGCGTGCTGCCGGCGCGCAAAAAAGTCTTGGGGTCGCCCTGCAGCAGGCCCAGGCAACCGCCCAACGCCTTCAAGAGGCCGGCGTCTTCGCCGCGGCGGCCGCGGTTGACCTCGCTGGCCAGCTCGAACAGCACGGCCACCGCCTCGGGCGTGCCGAAATCCTCGTCCATCGCCGCCTTGAAGCGCGCCGCGTGCGGGTTCGACCAGTCGATCGCCACGTCGGCCGCCGGCACCGCGTCCAGCGCCGTGTACAGGCGCTTGAGCGCGGCGCGCGCGTCCTGCAGGTGCATGTCGCTGTAGTTCAGCGGGCTGCGGTAGTGCGCGCGCACGATGAAAAAGCGGATGGTCTCGGCGTCGAACTGCCGCAGCACCTCGCGGATGGTGAAGAAGTTGCCCAGCGACTTGGACATCTTCTCGTTGTCGATGTTGACGAAACCGTTGTGCATCCACAGGCGCGCCAGCGGCTGGCCGTTGGCGCCCTCGCTCTGCGCGATCTCGTTCTCGTGGTGCGGGAACGTGAGGTCGGCGCCGCCGCCGTGGATGTCGAAGGTGTTGCCCAGCAGCGCGCAGCTCATGGCCGAGCACTCGATGTGCCAGCCGGGCCGGCCCAGGCCGTAAGGGCCGTCCCACTTGGCGCCCTCGGGTTCGCTCGCCTTGGCGGACTTCCACAGCACGAAGTCGAGCGGATCATCCTTGCCCTCATCCACCGCCACGCGCTCACCGGCCTGCAGCTCATCGAGCGTCTTGCCCGACAGCTTGCCGTAGCCGGGAAACTTGCGCACCGCATAGTTCACGTCGCCGCCGGCCGTGCGGTAGGCCAGGCCCTTGTGCTCCAGCGTGCCGATGATGGCCAGCATCTGCGGCACGTAGTCGGTGGCGCGCGGGTCGTGCGTGGGGCGCTCCACCCCCAGGGCGTCGAAGTCGCGGTACATCTCGGCGATCATGCGGTCGGTCAGCTGGCGGATGGTCTCGCCGTTTTCCAGCGCCCGGCGGATGATCTTGTCCTCGATGTCCGTGATGTTGCGCACGAAGCTGACGCGCAGGCCCGAGGCCTTCAGCCAGCGCTGCACCACGTCGAACGCCACCGCCGAGCGCGCGTGACCGATGTGGCACAAGTCATACACCGTGATGCCGCACACGTACATGCGCACGTGGCCCGGCTCAAGGGGAGAAAAATCTTCCAGGGCACGCGTCAGCGTGTTGTGGATGCGCAGGGTCATGGGAAAACAAGCAAGCAAGCCGTGCAGCAGCGCGTTGGGGCGGCAGCCGGCCACGCTCGGCGCGCGCCCGCCAACCCTGGCCGGTCAGCCAGGCCGCCCTGACCGACATGGCCGGTGCACCTTCCGCGTGGCACCGGGCCGCCAGGCCCGCTTGGCTACAATCCCGGCAGTATAAGATGCGACCCGCCCTCCGGCCAGCACGCGACGGCAGCGCCGACCGGCTCCGGCGCCACCGGCTCGACTGCACATGACGCTGCACCTCCCCCCCTTTCCGCGGTCCGCGCGCCACCTGGCGCCCCCGGTGCTGCTGGCGCTCGGCCTGGCGTTGACCACCGCCGCCGCGCGGGCCGATGACTACACCGACGTGCAGGCATTGCAAAAAAGCGGCCAGACCGGCGAGGCCCTGGCGCGCGCCGACCGCCACATCGCCGCCCGTCCCAACGACCCCCAGATGCGCTTCGTCAAGGCCGGCGTGCTGAGCGCCGCCGGCCGCGCCGACGAAGCCGAGGCCCTGCTGGTGCAGCTGACGCGCGACTACCCCGAACTGCCCGAGCCCTGGAACAACCTGGCCGTGCTGCACGCCGGCCGCGGCCAGCTCGACAAGGCCGAGCAGGCGCTGGAGGCCGCGCTGCGCGTCAACCCCGCCTACGCCACGGCGCTGGAGAACCTGGGCGACGTGCGCCTGCGCCAGGCCAGCGAGGCCTACCAGCGCGCGCGCCAGCTCGACCCGACCAGCGCCACGCGCCTGACGCCGCGCATCGACAGCCTGCGCGGCCTGCTCGGCCCGGGCGCCGCCCGCTAGCCAGCCGCCTGTTGGCGGCGCGGAACTCGCGCAGCGCCGCCGGCACCAATGCTTTTTTTCCGCCCCTGAACACCGGAGCCTGAACCCATGCTGCTTTCCCGCCGAACCCTCGTCCGCGCCGCCGCCACCCTGGCGGCCGCCGCCGCCCTGGGCACTGCCCTGCCCGCCTTCGCCGCCGACCCGCGCGTGAAGTTCGTCACCAGCGAAGGTGATTTCGTGGTCGAGCTCTACCCCGACAAGGCCCCCAAGACCGTCGCCAACTTCCTGCAATACGTGAAGGACAAGCACTACGACGGCACCATCTTCCACCGCGTCATCAAGAACTTCATGGTGCAAGGCGGCGGCTACGGCAAGGACTACAAGGAAAAGGACACCCGCGCCTCGGTGATCCACGAAGGCCGCAAGGCGATGGCCGCCGGCCTGAAGAACACCACCGGCACCATCGCCATGGCACGCAAGCCCGACCCGCACTCGGCCACGGCGCAGTTCTTCATCAACGTGGTGGACAACGGCCCGCTCGATCCGGTGTTGATCCCCGACGGCGACCCGGTCACCTTCGACTTCCGCGGTCAGACCTACAAGGACATCCCGCGCAAGAACGTCATCAACCACCCCGACCTGTTCGGCTACACCGTGTTCGGCAAGCTCGTCAGCGGCATGGACACCATCGAGAAGATCCGCAACACCCCCACCGGCAGCGGCGGCCCCTTCCCCACCGACGTGCCGCAAAAGCCGGTCGTGATCGAATCGGCCCGCCTTGTCAACTGAACGCTTGATCCATCCTCCACACGAAAGCCCCTCATGAGCAACCCCAAAGTCGAACTGCACATCGCCGGCCGCGGCGTCATCACGCTGGAACTCGACCAGGACAAGGCGCCCAAGTCGGTGGCCAACTTCCTGGCCTACGTCAACAGCGGCCACTACGACAACACGGTGTTCCACCGCGTGATCAAGAACTTCATGCTCCAGGGCGGCGGCTTCGAGCCCGGCATGAAGCAAAAGCCCACGCTGGCCGCCATCACCAACGAGGCCGACAACGGCCTGAAGAACGCCCGCTACACCGTGGCCATGGCGCGCACCTCCGACCCGCACTCGGCCACGGCGCAGTTCTTCATCAACGTGGTCGACAACGACTTCCTCGACTTCAAGGCGCCCACCGCGCAGGGCTGGGGCTACGCCGTGTTCGGCAAGGTGGTGGCGGGCCAGGACGTGGTCGACGCCATCAAGGCCGTGCCCACCACGCGCAAGGGCTACCACGACGACGTGCCGCGCGATGACGTGGTGATCGAAAAGGCCGTCGCCGTCGACTGAGGCCGGGGCAAGCCTGCGCCATGCCGGCCGTGCCCGCCTTCGGCGCGCTGCAGGCGCCCACCCACTGGCGCACGGTCGACTTCATCTCCGACCTGCACCTGGGGCCCGAGGAGCCGCAAACCTTCGACGCCTGGGCGCGCTACTTGCGCAGCACGCGCGCCGACGCGGTCATCATCCTGGGTGACCTGTTCGAGGTCTGGGTGGGCGACGACGCGGCCCTGCCCGGCAGCTTCGAGGCGCGCTGCGGCCAGGCGCTGGACGGCTGCCAGGCCGACATGGCCTTCATGCGCGGCAACCGCGATTTCCTGCTCGGTCACGACTTCCTGGCCCGCCACCGCGTGCGCGAACTGGCGAGCGACCCCACGGTGCTGACCCTTGGCGAGCAGCGCTACCTGCTCAGCCACGGCGACCTGCTGTGCACCGACGACGTGGCCTACCAGCAGTTTCGCGCCCAGGTGCGCGGCCCGCGGTGGCAGCAGGCCTTCCTGGCCCGGCCGCTGGCCGAGCGCCAGGCCATCGCGCGCCAGATGCGCGCCCAGAGCCAGGCCCACCAGGCCGGACAGGCGGCCTATGCCGACGCCGACGCCGACGCCGCGCTGGCCCGCCAATGGCTGCAACAGGCCGATGCCACCGTGCTGATCCACGGCCACACGCACCGCCCGGCCGACCACGCGCTGGGCCCGGACGCGCACGGCCGCCCCCTCACCCGGGTGGTGCTGAGCGACTGGCACATCGACGCCCACACCCAGCGCGCCCAGGTGCTGCGGCTGGAGGCGCAAGGCCTGACACGCCTGCCGCCCGAGGCGGCCTGATCGCCCGCATGACCTGGCTGCGCACCCTGGGCCGCTGGCTGCACCGCGCCGCCGGCACGCCCACGCCCATCCCCGACGCGCTGTGGCAGGACACGCTGGCGCGCCACCCGTTCCTGCAGCGGCTCGACACCCACGAACGGCGGCGCCTGCAACGCCTGGCCGCGCACTTCATCGCCCGCAAGCGCTTCACCGGGGCGCACGGGCTGGAAGTCACCGACGCCATGGCGGTGGCCGTGGCCGCGCAGGCCTGCCTGCCGCTGCTGCACCTGGGCCCGCCCGATCGGCCCGAGGCGGCGCTGGCCTGGTACGACGACTTCGTCACCATCGTGCTGCACCCCGACGACGCCGTGGCGCCGCGGCGCGTGATGGACGACACCGGCGTGGTACACCACTACGACGAAGTGCTGGCCGGCGAAGCCATGCAGCACGGCCCGGTGATGCTGAGCTGGCCCGCCGTGCAGGGCGCCGGCATGGGCAGCGGCACCAGCGTGGTGATCCACGAATTCGTGCACAAGATGGACATGCAGGCCGGCGGCGCCGACGGCGCGCCGCCGCTGCCGCGCGGCTTCATGGGCGCGCGCAGCGCGCGCGAGGCCGCCGCCCACTGGTACCGCACCTGGGCGCCCGCGTTCGAGCAGTTCCGCGAACAGGTCGCGCTGGCCGAGCGCTTTGGCGCCCCCGCGCCCTGGCTGGACGCCTACGCCGCCAGCGCCCCGGCCGAGTTCTTCGCCGTCGCCTGCGAGGCCCACTTCGTCGAGCCCGAGCGCTTCGCCCGCGAATACCCGGCGCTGGCCGCGGCGCTGCGCGAACTCTTCAAACAAAATACGGCTGCGCCGCTTGTCTGACCTGCGCGGGCAGCTCTCGAAAGCAGAGCAAATCAGATGCCCGATGGCCGAGCGGATACCCCGGCACGCTGTTTCTCAAGGGCTTTTCGGCGCGCGCGATTACTCTTGATTTCATAGCTGCTGGCGCACGCTGTGCGGGCGCCAGAGCCCCGTTTGGCAGTCAATGGGCAGCGCACATCGGGCTGCCCATCGCCCCTCAAGCGGCGCGCCGCCTCCAGGCCAGCAGGCCCAGCAGGCCCGACAGCGCCAGCAGCATCCACTGCGACAGGGTGGGCACGGGCGCCACCACCGCGGCCGCGGCGGCCAGCACGACGCTCTGGCTCACCTGCGGCGCCGGCAGCCAGTTGGCGTTGCCCGCCTGGCTGGCCACCAGCGTGCAGGTGCCTGCCGCCACCATGGTGACGGTGCTGCCGCTGACGGTACACACCCCCGGCGTGCTGCTGGTGTAAGTCACCGGCAGGCCCGAGCTGGCGCTGGCCAGCGGGTTGACGGGGAAGCTGCCGCCAGCCACGAAGGAGTGGCTGGCCGGGTTTTGCGCGGGGAAGCTGATGGTTTGCGGCGACACCGCCTTCAAGTCACCCGACAGGCGGGCGACGAAGCCGTCATAGGCTCCGCCCGAACCCGGCTGCGCGCCACCCGAGGTGCCGGGCAGATCGGTGGAGGCGGTGTGCCCGCCCACCACCACCTCGCCATTGGCCGCGATGGCGAGGGCTGAGATGGCGTCGGTGCCGCTGCCCCCCAGATACGTGCTCTGGATCAGCGTCTTCAGATCGCCGGACAGGCGGGCGACGAAGCCGTCATAGGCTCCGCCAAAACTCGGCTGCGCGCCACCCGAGGTGCCGGGCAGATCGGTGGAGGCGGTGCCCCCGCCCACCACCACGTCGCCATTGGCGGCGATGGCGAGGGCTTGGATGCCGTCGTAGCTGCTGCCCCCCAGATACGTGCTCTGGATCAGCGTCTTCAGATCGCCGGACAGGCGGGCAACGAAGCCGTCATCGTTTCCGCCAGAACCCGGCTGCGCGCCACCCGAGGTGCCGGGCAGGTTGGTGGAGTCGGTGGGCCCGCCCACCACCACCTCGCCATTGGCGGCGATGGCGAGGGCTTGGATGACGTCGCTGCTGCTGCCCCCCAGATACGTGCTCTGGATCAGCGGGTCGATGGTCAGCGGGTGGCTGCGGTCCCAGCCTTTGAGCGCAAAGCCGTAGTGGTGCGTCTGGTTGTCGCCGCCCCTGAGCGCGTAGCGCACGGCCACGGGCACGCGCTTGCCGGCTATGTCCTGCCAGGCCACGGGGGCGGTGTAGGCGATGTCGCCGTTGCCGGTGGCGGCAATCAGCTGGCCCTGCTCGCCGATGCGCAGGCCCTGGGCGCCTTGCAGCGCGATGCCGATCTGCGCCGGGTCGGCGCCGGGGGCGATGTGAAAGAGTTTTTCGATGTTGGCCCCGCGCGCGGCCACTTCGACTTCGATGCCGGGCCAGGCCTGGCCCAGCCGCACGCCTTGCCAGGTGCTGGCCTGGTGCGTGCCCGCGGGCGTGAAGCGGGTGACGTGGGTGATGGCCTGCTGGGTGCCTTGCGGGGCCAGGGGTTGGGCGCCGATGAGGGTTTCGCTCAGTGCCCAGCCGGGGCCGCGCTGGGCGGGGCGCTGGGCCTTGGCCAACGGGCTTTCGCCGCTGGCCTGGCTGTCCAGCGCCTTGCCGGGCAGGCTGTAGATGAGGCGGGCGTCGCGGGTGATGAAGACGGCGCCGGCGAAGGTCTTGGCCATGTAGGCGACCTGGGGGTCGAACTGGCCCTGGTTCTGCTCGAAGGGCACGGCCAGGCCCGACAGGGCTTGGTGCACGGCGGCGCGATCCGGGGCCGGTTGCTGGGCGGCCTGGGCGGCGGGGGCCAGCCAGCTGGCGGCCAGGGCGAGGGTGGCGGCCAAGGTGTGCCGCCAGGCGGGGGCGGCACGCCGGGCAACGGCCTGGCCCAGGCGGCTCTAGGGGGCGGTGATGCGCATGGTGGTGAATTCCTCCTCGGCGAAAGGCCCCGCGGAAAGGGGCCGTGCAGTGCTTGCCACGATGTCCTCGTGGGGATCAGGGGGAATTTTAAGATTGATGGAACAAGTGGTTACTGATCTGATCGGGCTTGTCGCGTTTTGCAAGCCGGGCTGTGTGTCTGACGCCACAGCTTCGGAGCAGCGCGGCCAGGCGGCCGGCGCAGGCCATGGGTTGGGCACGTGGCGCCAGCGCTGCCGGGCATCAGCCGCCCGGCAAGGTGCGCCTTGTCAAGCGCTGGGCCAGTCCACCGTCACCCGCAGGCCGCCCAGCGCCGGGCTGCGGTCGATGTGCAGTTGCAGCGCGTGCAGCCGCGCCAGCCGCCGCACGATGGACCAGCCCAGGCCGCTGCCGCTCTGGCCGCTGCCCAGCACGCGAAAAAATCGCTCGCCCAGGCGCGCCAGGTCGGCGTCCGACAGACCGGGACCGGCGTCTTCCACGCACAGGCGCACGCCGTGCGTGGCCTGCGCCGGCAACAGCTGCACCGCCACCGTGCCGCCATCGGGGCCGTAGCGCAGCGCGTTGTCCAGCAGGTTGCGCAGCAGCACGGCCGCCAGCGCGGCGCTCATGGGCACGTCCACCGGCCGCGGCGGGCATTCCAGGCGGATCTGCTGGCCGCGCACGCGTGCCGCGTCGGACAGCTCCTGCACCAGCCGCGCCGCCACGGCCGCCAGGTCGGTCGGGGTGTCGCGTCCGGCAGCGGGCTGGGTGTCGACGGCATCGGCCTCCAGCCGGGCCAGCTGCAGCAGCTGGTCGACCAGCCGGGTCGCGCGGTCGCAGCCGGCGATGGTGGCGTCCAGCGCGGCGCGCCGCTCCTCGTCCTGCATGGCGCCCTGCGCCACCTGCGCCTGCATGCGGATGGCGGCAATGGGCGTGCGCAGCTCGTGCGCGGCGTCGGCGGTGAAGCGCCGCTCGCCCGCCACCTGCTCGGCCACCCGCGCCAGCAGGCCGTTGAGCGCACGCACCAGCGGCTGCACCTCGGCCGGCACGCCGTCCCGCGGCAGCGCGTCCAGCGCCTGCGGGCTGCGCGCGGCCACGCGGTGACCGAGCGCGTGCAGCGGCCGCAGGGCGCGCCGCACGGTCCAGCCGACGCCCACAGCCAGCAACGGCAGCACCAGCAGCAGCGGCAGCAGCGTGCCGCGCAGGCTGGCCAGCAGCACATGGCGGCGCGCCGACAGCTGCTCGGCCACGTGCACGGTGATGGCGCTGCCGCGCGCGTCGGCCTGCTCGGCCGTGAAGACGCGCCAGCGCTTGCCCGCCAGGCGCTGCTCCGACAGACCCTGCACGCCGGCCGGCGCCAGCGGCTCCTCAGGCGCGTCGGTGGAGCGGGCGCGCAGGCGGCCGTCGCGCCAGATCTGGAACGCCACGCGCGACTGGTACTTGCGCAGCAGCACCGGCGCGGCTCGCGCGTCGTCCTCGGCCGGGGCGTCCAGCTCGCTGGCCAGCAGCAGGGCGGTGGTCTGCGCCAAGTGGGCGTCCAGCAGCTCGCTCAGCTCGTGCTCGGTGGTGAACCAGGCCACCAGCGCCGTCGCCAGCCAGGCCGCCAGCACGAAGCCCAGCACCATCGCCATCAGGCGCCGGGTGAGCGACAGCGGACGCGCGGCCATGGTGTCAGAGGCTGAGGGTTTTTTGCTCGTGCCCGAAAGGCGCGTCAAAACGCCGCGGATCTAGGCGCAAAGCGCAGCCATGGCCCGAGCCATGGCGAGCATTTGCAACGACGAGCGGCGGTGTTTTGGCGTGCAAGGCGGGCATGGGCAATAGACGCTCAGCCTCTCAGGTCAGCGGGCGGCGCGCCACGTAGCCGACGCCGCGCACCGTCTCGATCAGCCCGCCGCCCAGCTTGCGCCGCAGGTTGTGGATGTGCACCTCGACCGCGTTGCTGCTGACCTCGCTGCCCCATGCGTAGAGCTGCTGCTCCAGCTGATCGCGCGTCAGCACCCGGCCGGCCTGGCGCATGAAGGCGTGCAGCAGATCGAATTCGCGCAGCGACAGCACCACCGGCTGGTCACCCCGCCAGACCTGGCGCGCCGCCGGGTCCAGCGTGACCTCGCCCAGCGTCAGCCGCGTGTCGGCGGCGCCATGGGCGCGCCGCACCAGGGCGCGCAGGCGGGCCGCGAGCTCGCCCAGGTCGACCGGCTTGACCAGGTAGTCGTCGGCCCCGCTGTCCAGGCCCTGGATGCGGGCGCCGATGGCGTCGCGCGCGGTCAGCACCACGACGGGGGTGCGCACGCCCCTGGCGCGCACGGCCGCCAGCGCGTCCATGCCGTCCTGGCGCGGCAGGCCGAGGTCGAGCACGGCGACGGCGTGCTGGCCGGTCAGCAGCTCGCGCTCGGCGGCCACGCCATCGCGCACCCAGTCGACGGCAAAGCCATGCTGGCGCAGGCCGGCCCGCAGGCCGGAGCCCAGCAGTTCGTCGTCTTCAGCCAGCAGCACGCGCATGTCGGTGGCGCTTGTCGATGTCCCGGTTCATGACCCGATTGTGCGCCGTCGGCCGTGGCGGGCGCGCCGCGCCACCGCTGCCTACAATCCCCCGATCCCCCCGCAGGAGAGCGCCTTCATGACCACCCCCGACACCCCGCTGGCCCAGCTCAAGGACCCCAGCCTGCTCAAGACCGACGCCCTGATCAACGGCAAATGGGTCAAGGGCAAGGCGCGCTTCGACGTCACCGACCCGGCCACCGGCCGCAAGCTGGCCGACGTGGCCGACCTGGGCGCCAGGGAGACCAAGGCCGCCATCGACGCCGCCAACGCCGCCTGGCCCAGCTGGCGCGAGCTGACCGGCAAGCAGCGCCATGCCCTGCTGATGCAGTGGTTCCACCTGCTGATGGAGCACCAGGACGACCTGGCGCGCCTGATGACCGCCGAGCAGGGCAAGCCGCTGGCCGAGGCCAAGGGCGAGGTGGCCTATGGCGCCAGCTTCGTCGAGTGGTTCGCCGAGGAAGCCAAGCGCGTCGCCGGCCAGACCCTGACCCCCTTCGACCGCAACAAGCGCCTGAGCATCGTCAAGCAGCCCATCGGCGTGTGCGCCGCCATCACGCCGTGGAACTTTCCGCTCGCCATGATCACGCGCAAGGTGGCGCCGGCGCTGGCGGCCGGCTGCACGGTGGTCATCAAGCCGGCCGAGTTCACCCCGCTCACCGCGCTGGCCGCGGCCGAGCTGGCGCAGCGCGCGGGCATTCCGGCCGGGGTCATCAACGTCGTCACCGGCCTGGACGCGCCGGCCATCGGCAAGGTGCTGTGCGCGAGCGACATCGTGCGCCACCTGTCCTTCACCGGCTCGACCGAGGTCGGCCGCATCCTGATGGCGCAATGCGCGCCCACCGTCAAGAAGCTGGCGCTGGAGCTGGGCGGCAACGCGCCCTTCATCGTGTTCGACGACGCCGACCTGGACAGCGCCGTCGAGGGCGCGCTGGCCAGCAAATACCGCAACGCCGGCCAGACCTGCGTGTGCGCCAACCGCCTGTACGTGCAGGACGGCGTGTACGACGCCTTCGTCAAGAAGCTGGCCGCCCGCGTCAAGGCCATGAAGGTGGGCAACGGCTTCGAGGACGGCGTCAGCGTGGGCCCGCTGATCGAGCCGGCCGCGCTGGCCAAGGTCGACAAGCACGTCAAGGACGCCATCAAGAAAGGCGGCAAGGTGCTGACCGGCGGCAGGCGCCTGCAGGGCCAGTTCTACGAACCCACGGTGATCGCCGGCGCCACCGCCAGCATGCTGGTGGCGCGCGAAGAGACCTTCGGCCCGCTGGCGCCGGTGTTCCGCTTCCAGACCGAGCAGGAAGCCATCGCCGCCGCCAACGCCACCGAGTTCGGCCTGGCCAGCTACTTCTACGCGCGCGACATCGGCCGCATCACCCGCGTGGCCGAGGGCCTGGAATACGGCATGGTCGGCATCAACACCGGCCTGATCTCGACCGAGCACGTGCCCTTTGGCGGCGTCAAGCAAAGCGGCCTGGGGCGCGAAGGTTCCACGCACGGGATGGAGGAATACCTGGAGATGAAGTACCTGTGCCTGGGCGACGTGCTGAAGTGACGCGCCCGCGGGCTCGCTCCCGGCGTTGCGCCAGCGCGTGCAACTGACATGAACGCCACTTTGCGCCTGGCCGCCGTGGGCGTGTTGTGGCTGGCGCCCTGGCTGTCGGCCCAGGCGCAGGCCCTGTGGCTGGACGCGCAGGGCCAGCCCACCGCCGCCGCCCACGAGGCGGTCCGGTGGCTCACGCAGGCCGAGCGCGACGGCCTGCGGCCCGCCGACTACGACGCCGCGCGCTGGGCACGCAGCCTGGAGCCGGGCCAGCGCCTGCCGACCGACGGCGCCGCCGCCTGGGACGCGGCCCTGACCCGCGCGGTCGAGCGCTACCTGCACGAGCTGCGCCATGGCCGCGTGCCGCCCAGCCAGCTGGGCGCGCGCTACGACAGCGCCAGCCTGCCCGCGCCCGACCTGCCCGCGCAGTTGCGCGCGGCCGTCCAGGGCGGCCGGCCGGCCGACGCCCTGCGCGCCGCCACCCCGCCGTGGCCGCAGTACCCGGCGCTGCGCGACGCGCTGGTGCACCACCAGCAACTGGCTGACCACCCGGCCTGGCGCACGCCGCTGCCTGCCCTGCCCGGTCACAAGTTGCAAGGCGGCCAGCGCTGGGCCGGCCTGGTCGCGCTGGCGGCGCGGCTGCATGCGCTGGGTGATCTGGGCGCCGCCCCGGCCACCGAACCGGACACGTTCGACCCCGCGCTGCAGGACGCCGTGAAGGCTTTTCAGGAGCGCCACGGCCTGGCCGCCGACGGCGTGCTGGGCAAGGCGACGCTGGAGGCGCTGGACGTGCCGCCCGCCACCCGCGCACGGCAGATCGCGCTGGCACTGGAGCGCCTGCGCCTGACGCCGCTGCCGGCGGCGACGCGCTTCGTCACCGTCAACGTGCCCGAATTCATGCTGCGCGCCTGGGAGCACGAGGCCGGCGCCGTGCACGAAGCCCTTGCCATGCGGGTGATCGTCGGCAAGGCGGTCGGCACCCGCACGCCGCTGTTCGACGAGGACATGCTGCGGATCGAGTTCAACCCGTACTGGAACATCCCGCCTTCCATCGCGCGCGGCGAGACCGTGCCCAAGCTGCGCGCCAACCCAGGCTATCTGGCGGCGCAGGGCATGGAGTTCGTCGGCCCCGGCGGCCAGACCAGCAACGCCGTCACGCCCGAGATGCTGGACGCCGTGCAGGCCGGCCAGTGGCGGGTGCGCCAGCGCCCGGGGCGGCTGAACGCGCTGGGCGACATCAAGTTCGTGCTGCCCAACAGCCAGAACATCTACCTGCACCACACGCCCTCGGTCAGCCTGTTCAGCCGCGAGCGGCGCGACTTCAGCCACGGCTGCATCCGCATCGAGGAGCCGGTGGCGCTGGCGCAGTGGGTGCTGGCGGGCGACGCGGCCTGGACCGTGGCGCGCATCCGCCAGACCATGGGCCAGCCGCGCCCCGTCACCGTGGCGCTGCCCACGCCGGTGCCGGTGCTGATCGTCTACCGCACCGTCAGCGTGCGCGGCGGGCGCGTGCACTTTGCCCCCGATCTGTACCGGCAGGACGCGCTGCTGGAGCGCGCGCTGGCGCCGCGGCCGCACCCGGTCAGCGGCGCGGCAACCGTGCGTGGCGCGTCTTAGAATGCTTTGGTTTGCAACGACTGAGGGATTCGTCGCATGAACAACCCGCACCGTCGCCGGTTCCTGGGCCGCGGCCTGGGCGCCGCCCAGCTGGCCGTTGCCGGCGTGCTGCTGCCGGCCGCCGGCCGCGCGCTGGCCAGCGCCCCCGACACCCTGGCACAGGCGCGCCGCCTGTCGTTCAACCACCTGCACACGCAGGAGCGCACGGCGCTGGTGTATGCCATGGGCAGCGAATTCGTGCCCACCGCGCTGGACCACCTGAACCATTTCCTGCGCGACCACTACAGCGGCGACGTCGGCGTGATGGACCCCGAGCTGTTCCACCTGCTGCACCGGGTGCGCCGCGAACTGGAGATCGAGCAGCCCTTTCACGTCATCTCCGGCTACCGCAGCCCGCACACCAACGAAACCCTGCGCAGCACGCGCGGCGGCGGCGTGGCCCGGCGCAGCCTGCACATGGACGGCAAGGCCATCGACGTGCGCCTGCCGGGCGCCTCGCTGGCGGACCTGCGCGACGCCGCCATCTCGCTCAAGGCCGGTGGCGTGGGCTTTTACCCGCGCGAGAACTTCGTGCACATCGACACCGGGCGCGTGCGCGCCTGGTAAGCCGCGGGCGCCGTCAGCGCGGCGCTGGCGGCCGGCCCAGGTGCCGCAGCACGCCCCGCGCCGCGCGCACGCCGCTGGCCAGGCTGGCCGTGAGCAGGTAGCCGCCGGTGGGCGCCTCCCAGTCCAGCATCTCGCCGGCGCAGAACACGCCGGGGCGCGCGCGCAGCTCCAGGTCTTCGGTCAGCGACTGCAGCCGCACGCCGCCGGCACTGCTGATGGCTTCGGCCACCGGGCGCGGCGCGGTCAGCGTGACGGGCAGCGCCTTGATGGCGCGCGCCAGCGCGTCGGCGTCGTGCAGTGACTCGGGCGCCAGCAGCTCGTGCAGCAGCGCCGTCTTCACCCCCGCCAGGCCCAGCCGGCTCTTGAGGTGCGAGGACAGGCTGCGGCTGCCGCGCGGGTGCGCCACCGCCGCGCGCACCTGCGCCGGCGTGTGGCCCCGCAGCAGGTCGAGCGCGAAGCTGGCCTGCCCGGCGCGGGCAATCTCGTCGCGCAACAGATGGCTGAAGGCGTAGATCAGGCTGCCCTCCATGCCCGTGGCCGTCACCACGAACTCGCCGGGACGCGCGAAATGCCGGCCGGCGCTGTCGGTGAAGGCCACCGCCACACTCTTGAGCGGCTGGCCGGCAAAGCGCTCGGCAAAGAACGGTGTCCAGCCCGCGCCGGCGCGGCCGGCGGCGTCAAAGCCGCAGTTGGCCGGCGCCAGCGGCGCCACCTCGGCCCCCGCCTGCCGCAGCCACGCCGCCCAGGCGCCGTCCGAGCCCAGGCGCGGCCAGCTGGCCCCGCCCAGCGCCAGCAGCGCGGCAGCCGGCGCCAGGCCCACTCGGCCGGCGGGAGATTCAAAGACAAACCGGCCTCCAGCGCTTTCCTGATCTGCGCCAGCAGCTATGGTTTCAGGAGTGATGGCGGCATCTTCCCAGCCCACCCAGCGGTGCCGCATGTGAAAGCGCACCGGCACCGCGCCCGGCGCCTGCGGGTGGCGCAGCCGATGCAGCCAGGCGCGCAGCAGCGGCGCGGCCTTCATCTCGGTCGGGAACACGCGGCCCGACGTGCCGACGAAGGTGCCCACGCCCAGCCCCGCCGCCCAGTCGCGCACGGCCTGCGGGCCGAAGTCGCGCAGCCAATCGCCCACCACGGCGGCCTGCTCGCCAAAGCGTTCGATGAAGGACGGCAGCGGCTCGGAATGCGTCAGGTTCAGCCCACCCTTGCCCGCCAGCAGGAACTTGCGGCCGGCCGAGGGCATGGCGTCGTAGACGTGAACTTCGACCCCGGCGGTCGACAGCAGCTCGGCAGCCATCAGGCCCGCGGGGCCGGCGCCGAGGATGGCGACAAGGGGCGATTGGAGCAAGGGCACAAGGGGTGGAAGATGAGAGAAAAGCAGAAACTATCGCAGATGCTGACGCAAGCCTTGAACGACCGCTGCCACCTGTGGCAGCCGGGCGCCGGTCAATGCATCGGCCGCCCCAGCCGCCTGCTCGCCCCGGATATCGCGTAGTTCACCAAGCAGTAAAGCAGCGCCACCACCAGGTACACCGGCACCAGCGCGTGGTAGTTGGCGATCAGCACCTTGGCGTTCTGCATCAGCTCGCCGTAAGTGACGACGTAGCCGAAGGTGGTGTCTTTCACCACGATGACCAGTTGCGCCACCAGCGCCGGCACGATGTAGCGCAGCGCCTGCGGAAAGACGACGAGAAAGAACACCTGCGCCTCGGTCAGCCCCAGGCTGCGCGCGGCGTCGGTCTGGCCGCGCGGCACGGCCAGCACGCCGGCGCGATAGACCTCGGCCACCACGGCGGCGGTGCTCAGGCTGATGGGCAGGGTCAGCATCCAGTAGGTGCTCAGCTTGATGCCCACCGAGGGCAGCACCAGAAAGCACACGTAGATGAGCAGCAGCGTCGGCGTGCCGCGCAGGAATTCGATCACCGCGATGCTCGGCCAGCGCAGCAGCCGCGGCCGCGCCAGGCGCCCCAGCACCAGCATCAGCCCCAGGGCCAGCGCGATGACGGCGGCCATCGCCGCCGAGGCCACCGTGCCCAGCAGGCCCTTGGCCAGAAAGGCCCAGGTGGTCGGCCAGACAAAGAAGCTCCAGAACCGGGCGTCGAGTTGCCCGGCGGAATGAAAGCGCAGCACGATGCCCGCCGCCAACAGCAGCAGCACGGCCGCGGCGGCCACGCTCGCCGCCCGCGTGACGGCCCGGGCGCGGGGGCTGGGCGCACCGAACAAGGCGTCTTCGAGCGAGCGGCTCATCGCAGGATGCGCGCCTTCTTTTCCAGCGCGGCGCCGGCCCAGGCGATCAGCAGGCCGGTGGCCACATACATCGCGGCGGCCAGCGCGAACGCGGCCATGCCGGCGGCGGAGTCGTTGGCGATCTTGGACACCAGCGCCGTCAGCTCGCGCCCCGGAAACGGCACCTGCGACGCCAGCGAGGTCGACAGCATCAGCGCGATCAGCAGCGAGGTCATCGGCTGCACCACCGAGCGCAACGCCTGCGGCAGCACCACCGCCGTGATGACGCGCAGCGGCCGCAGGCCCAGGCTGAGCGCGGCCTCGATCTGCCCGCCGGGAATGGTGTTGATGCCCGCGCGCAGGTAGTCGGCCGTGAATGCGGAGCACACCAGCGCCAGCGTCAGCACCACGCTGGGCTCATAGTCGATCACGACGTTGAGATCGGGCAGCGCGAACACGATGAAGATCAGCAGCGCCACGCTGGGAATGTTGCGGAAGATCTCGACATGGACGGTCAGCACCCAGCGCAGCGGCGGCAGCGGCAGCAGGCGCAGCACCGTCACCACCAGGCCCAGCACAAAGCCGGGCACGAACGACAGCAGCGTGAGCTTCCACGTCAACAAAAGGGCCTGCCCGAAGGCAGGCCCGTAGTCGACCAGGAGCCTGAAAGCCTCGTTCATCAACGATGGCAGAAGATCACGGAATCGCGGGCGGCGTCGGCACCGCGGTGCTGCCGGTGCGCTGGCCGATCGAAATGGTCCAGAGCTTGGCCCAGGTGCCGTCGGCCTCGATCTTCTTCAGGAAGGCATTGACGAAGGCCACGCCGTCCGAGCCCTTGGGCAGCCCGATGCCGTACGGGTCTTGCGCGCCAAAGGGCGCGCCCGCCAGCCGGGTGTCGCCGGTGCCCAGGCTCAGGGCGTTGAGCAGCAGCGTGTAGTCGGTCACGTAGGCGTCCACGCGGCCCTGGCGCAGACCATCGAGCGCCTCTTGGTGCGTCTGAAATTCCTGCACCACCGCCTTGGGCGCGAACTGCGCCAGGATGGCCGGGCCGGTGGAGCCGGCCTGCGTGGCCACCTTCTTGCCCGCCAGGTCGTTGTGCGACTGGATCGCCCGGTTGCTGGCCTTGACCAGTACCCCCGCCTGCGAGGTGTAGTAGGGGCCGGCAAACGCGATCTTCTCGGCGCGCGCGGGGGTGATGGAGTAAGTGGCCAGCACCATGTCGACCTGACCGTTGATCAGCACCTGCTCGCGCGTGGACGAAGTCACCTGCGTGAACTGCGCCTTGGCCGCATCGCCCAGGATGTAGCGCGTGATGAGCTGGGCCAGGCCGGCGTCAAAGCCGCGCGCCTTGCCGTCCTTTTCGTTCAGCAGCGAAAACAGGTTGGACGTCTGCGTACCACCCAGGCGCAGCGTGCCGGCCTGCTTGATCTTGCTGGCCCAGGTGCTTGACGCAATCGCCTGCGCGTCAGCCACGGGGCCGGCCGCCACCAGCGCATCAAACGCGGCGGCGTCAATGGGCGTGCCCTGCGCGAAAGCCGACCCTCCGGTCACGAACGCCAAGGCCACCGCGGTGGATTTCAGAATGGACTTGATCGACATGAGATCCTCTTGCTTGGTTTGAGACGAAGGTGGGTCAATATATAGCAGGCGTGGGATGCGGGGGCGGCGCATCGGATTGGCCGGGCCGAGCGCTGGCGGTGCCGCCGCCGCGCCACTGACCACCGTCCAGAGGCCGGCCTGGCGCGGCATTGCTGAGCCACTTCTGGCCTTGTCTGGAATTCACGCCACTTCATGATCGATAAGTTTCCTATTTATCAATCATGCCCTGGAACTGGCGACTCAAGGGCTGGCCCACCTTCCGTTGGCGCAGCGGCCTGCTGGAGCAGGAAGAACGTCGCTTTGCCGAAGGCGTGTCGGTCACCCTCGGCAGCCTGCGCCACCTGCCGACCAGCGATCGCGACAACCTCGCCATTGGCCTGCTGGAGCGTGACGCGCGGGCTGAACACCGGTGGAGGACAGAGCGCAGCAACGACATGTTCCATCGAAGGTCTTCGGGAGATCGCCAAGGCCTTGACGGTCTGCTTTACAACCTAGTGCAGTGTTGCATTCTGTTTGCCACTTAACCGCGAGTTGGCGCGAATGACCTTCTGCAGGATGTCGCGGGCGCTTTTGGTCCAGATGAACGGCTTGGGAGCGGCGTTGTGATGAGCGA
>Ga0116175_1000383_pt1 | contig 31816 bp, 32 predicted proteins | sample AD_UKC125_MetaG_FD_89802 | JGI IMG/M metagenome (GOLD analysis project Ga0116175, IMG submission 89802) | Active sludge microbial communities of municipal wastewater-treating anaerobic digesters from USA - AD_UKC125_MetaG | ecosystem: Engineered > Bioreactor > Anaerobic > Digestate | place: USA... | reverse complement strand
GTGCGGGCCGCTCCATTCTGGGCAACCGTCGCAGCAAGGGCCGCGCTCGCCTCACGGTGTGACCATGCTGGCCCGCGACGACCGGCTGCATCCCCGGTCCCGGGTGCGTTCCACGATCCGCCACGGTCGACGCGTGCGATCAGGCAGCCTCGTGGTGCATTTTGTGGGTGATGATCAGCGTCCCCACGCTGCAGTCGTGGTGGGCAAGGGGTTCCGAGGAGCCGTCGAGCGCCATCGGCGGCAACGTCAGGTGCGCCATGCGGTCTGGGCCATGTGGGAGGACCTCCCTGCTGGATCCCTGGTCATTCGCGCCCTGCCGGCAGACACCGTATATGAGCAGTTGCTCGCGGACCTCCGGAAAGCGGTGCGTCGACTGTGAAGTTCCTGCGCTTTCTCTGGCATGTGCCAGCCCTGGCCGTGATCGGCCTGGTCAGGCTGTACCAGCGCTTCATCTCGCCGTTGACCGGACCCACGTGCAAGTTCTATCCGACGTGTTCGGCATATGCGGTGAAATCACTACAAACCCATGGCCTGATCAAAGGCTCCATGTTGTCTGTGGCACGCTTGGTTCGGTGCCATCCCTGGCAGCTGGGTGGTATCAATCCGCCACCTCCTGCAGGGAAATGGCGTGCCGACGTAGATCTTGACGGAAACCCCAGGGGGGTATCATGTTCATCCTAGAGTGGCTCGAGATCGCAGTTTCCTGGATCCTGGTCACGTTCCATGCTGTTCTTTCCCCGATCTTCGGTGCCGCCAGCGGCGTTGCCTGGGGACTGTCCATCGTCGGCCTGGTCATCGTGATCCGCGTTTTGTTGATCCCGCTGTTCGTCAAGCAGATCAAGGCCCAGCGAAACCTCCAGATTCTGCAGCCGCAGATGAAGGAGATCCAGACGAAGTACGCCGGAGACCGGCAGCGGCAGTCCGAAGAGATGATGAAGCTCTATCGGGAGACCGGCACGAACCCGCTTTCGTCGTGTCTGCCGATCATCGTGCAGGCACCCATCTTCTTTGCGCTGTTCCGCGTTCTGCAGGGCATGGCTCAGGACAAGGCCGTGGGGGTGATGACCCCCGAGTTGGTGCAGCAGGGCCGCGAAGCCACCATCTTCGGCGTGCCGATCTACGGCACGTTCATGAATGCCGCCGAGACCCCAAATCCAACAGCGACCCACGTCGTGACGATCATCATGATCATCCTGATGTCCTTGACGACCTTCATCACTCAGCGTCAGCTCATCGTGAAGAACACCGCTGCGGACAACCCCATGGTTCGCCAGCAGAAGATCCTGCTCTACATCTTCCCGCTCATGTTCGCCGTGGGTGGCATCAACTTCCCGCTCGGTGTGCTCATCTACTGGCTCACCACCAACCTCTGGTCTATGGGACAACAGTTCTGGGTCATCCGGAACAACCCACAGCCCGGTACGCCGGCCTATGACGCCAAGATGCAACGGGAAGCTGCTAAGGCCGCCCGCAAAGCAGGCACGGCCGCGACGGCGGCCAGTGCGACCGCCGTGGTCGAAGAGGAAGAGCCCAAGCCGATCCGCAATCAACCCAAACGCCAGCCTCGCAAGAAGCGCAAAGGCGGCTGAGTTTCACGTGAAACGGAGTGTGCGATGACTGATAACGCACTGGAACGAGAAGGCGATATTGCCGCCGATTACCTTGAAGGACTGCTGGACATCGCCGACCTTGACGGCGACATCGAGATGGATGTCGAGAACGGGCGCGCCATGGTCGCGGTCGTGGGCGAGCGGCTCGATGAGCTCGTGGGGGACGATGGCGAGGTGCTCGATGCCCTGCAAGATCTCACTCGTTTGGCCATCATGCGAGAGACGGGACGCAGGTCGCGAATGATGCTCGATGTGGGGGGTTATCGGGCGGCCATTCGCAGGGATCTGACGACTCAGGGTGAGCAGGCCGCCGCCACGGTCAAGCAGACGGGCGAGCCGTTCGCCATGCCACCCATGTCGCCCTTCGAGCGCAAAGTGGTGCATGACGCAGTAGCAGCCGCTGGTCTGGTGAGTGAGTCGTCAGGCGAGGACCCACATCGCCACGTGGTTGTCCTGCCTGCCTGACGTTTCACGTGAAACGACTCGACGAGTACCAGGAACTCTTGGCGAAGACGGGCGTGGAGTGGGGTTTGATTGGCCCCCGGGAAGTGGATCGCCTGTGGGAGCGCCACATTGACAACTGCCTGGCCGTCACGCAGGATGTGCAGTGCCTTCCGCAGACCTGTTCAGTCGTTGACGTCGGATCGGGCGCCGGACTGCCAGGTGTCGTGTGGGCGATTTCCCGTCCGGACCTCACCGTGACTCTGGTGGAGCCACTCGAGCGCCGGGTCAAGTTCTTGGACCTCGTCGTGCATGAACTCGCCTTGGCAAACGTGACGGTCGTGCGCGGCCGGGCCCAGGAAGTCGACATTCGCGGGGACCGGGTCACGGCCCGGGCCGTTGCTTCGACCAAGACCTTGCTGCCCTGGTTGGCGCCGCTTGTGTCACACGGTGGTCGTATGGTCCTGCTGAAGGGTAAAAAGGCAGACCAGGAACTGCAGGACGCGGGTCCCTGGTTGAAACGCAGTGGCTGGTCGGCGATCGTGCGCGAGGTAGGGATCCCGCCTCGCACGCGCGTCGTTGTCGTGGAACGTCGAGTGAAGGGGTGACCATGGAGAGAGCGGGACTGGGTTGGCCGGAGAGGCCACAGGAGCCCCGTGCGGACCAGGGGAGACCAGCCGGCCTCGGTTGGCCCAGCGAGGAGGATGCATGATCGTCACGGTGGCCAACCAGAAGGGCGGGGTCGGCAAGACCACCTCCGTGGTGAATCTCGCAGCGGCTCTTGCCGATCTGGGCCAGACGGTCCTCGTCGTCGATTTGGACCCGCAGGGCAACGCGACCACGGGACTGGGCGTCTCCAGCCGGACTGAGAATCCAGGGATCTATGACGTCCTCATCGACGATCTACCAATGGCAGATGCGGCGGTGGTGGTGCCGGAGAGCCAGCGCGTGACATTGATCCCCGCAAGCCTGGATCTCGCAGGTGCCGAGATCGAACTGGTGTCGATGGTGGCGCGCGAGTACCGATTGCAGAAGGCCCTGCGCGGGTATCTCGAGGAGCATCCTGCCGACGTCGTGCTGATTGACTGCCCACCAAGCCTGGGACTGTTGACTCTCAACGCCTTGGTCGCTGCAGAGGAGATCTTGATCCCCATTCAGTGTGAGTACTACGCGCTGGAGGGCCTTGGCCAGTTGATCCGTACCGTCGAGATGGTGAAGCAGCACCTGAACCCGGGCCTGAAGATCTCCGCCATTCTTCTCACCATGACCGATAGTCGGACAAGGTTGTCGGATCAAGTGGCAGATGAGGTACGTGCCTTCTTTGGTGAGCTGGTCCTGACCACCGTCATCCCCCGCTCCGTCCGATTGTCTGAGGCACCCGGCTATGGCCGTTCCGGGCTCGCCTACGATCCCAAGTCGCCCGGGGCGGTGGCGTACCGGGCTGCTGCGGCCGAACTGCGGAGCACGACGATCGACCTCACGCAGACCACCCAGGCGGTGCAGGCGTGACCCGTCGAGCGTTGGGCAAGGGCCTCGGCGCGCTCATCCCGACCGGTGAGATCGACCTGCGCGAGGAGCATCTGGAGGCGGTCCCCGGGATGCAGTTCGTGCAATTGCCCATCGCAGACGTGCGGGCGAATCCCAATCAGCCGCGGCAGCACTTCGACCCCGACGCGTTGGCCGAACTGGTGCATTCGATGCAGACCGTGGGCCTGCTGCAGCCGATCGTCGTACGAAAGTCCGACGTTGGCTACGAGATCGTCGCCGGTGAGCGCCGGTGGCGAGCAGCGCGGGAGGCAGGCTGGACGACCGTCCCCGCGCTCATCCGACAAACAGAGGATGCGGACCTGCTCCGCGACGCATTGCTGGAGAATCTGCATCGCGTCCAACTCAACCCATTGGAAGAAGCAGCGGCATACCAGCAGTTGCTCAGTGACTTCGGGGTCACCCAGGAGGAGTTGGCGGACCGGCTCGGGCGTAGCCGTCCGCACTTGAGCAACACTCTGCGCCTTTTGAAGCTCCCCGCCCCGGTTCAGCGGCGGGTTGCCGCCGGCGTGATCAGCGCCGGGCATGCTCGTGCGCTGCTGACACTGCAGACGCCCGAGCAGATGGAGATCCTGGCCAACCGCATCGTGGCCGAGGGTCTGTCGGTGCGCACCACGGAAGAGCTCGTCGCCACGGACGCACCAAAGCCTCGGCGCCGGGGTCGCGGTTCTCCCGCCCCCAAGTCGGATTACGCACAGACAGTAGAAGCGGCGCTCGCCGCGCGGTTCGACACCAGCGTGGAGGTGGCGATGTCAGCGCGGCGGGGCAGGCTGACGATTCATTTCGCCGACACCGACGATCTGAACCGGATCCTCGACCTTATGAGCGCGCTGAACTAATCCGCACGAGGTCGCCGGCCACCGATCCCAGCGTCATGCCCGCAGCTGCGGCCGCCTGCGGGAACAACGACGTCTCCGTCATGCCCGGCGCCACGTTTGCCTCCAGGAAGATGACCCCCTGGTCGTTGACGATGAAATCGACCCGCGACCAGTCCCGCAGACCAAGTGCGATGTGTGCGGCTACTGCCGCCCGGGCGCACTCCTGTTCCTGCGCTTGACTGATCCGGGCGGGAACGAAGAACTCCGTCTCGCCCGCGGTGTACCGGGCCGCATAGTCGTAGATCCCACTGCGGGGCTGAATCTCGACGGCTGGCAGGGGCTGCGGGCCGTCACCGAGGTCGACCACCGAGACGGCCACCTCAACGCCGCTTACGTACTGCTCGACCATGGCCGAGTCCCCATAGGCGAAGGCGGCGACCATCGCTGGCGGCAAGTCCTCCTCGGCATGCACCAGGGAGGCCCCCAGAGCTGAGCCGCCACGCGTGGGTTTGACCATGACGGGCAGCCCCAGGTTGTCCACGATCCCCGCCATCACGCCTGCCGCGCCCAAGTCACGGAAGACCCCGTGCGGCAGCGAGTAGCTGCGCGCAACCTGCAGACCGTCATGAGCCACGATGCCCTTTGCGATGGCCTTGTCGAAAGCCACTCTGCACGCCAGCGGTGGACTGCCCACATATGGCAAGTCCAGCGCTTCCAACACATCGGCGAGGGACCCGTCCTCGCCCGCCGCGCCATGAACCAGGGGAATGACGACCTCTGGCCGCTCAGCGCGCAGGGTGGGCAGCAGATTGCCGTCGAGATCCAACACAAGGACCTCATATCCGGTATCTCGCAGGGCCTCGGCCAGGCGGCGCCCTGAGCGCAACGAAACCTCCCGTTCGGCGGACAGTCCACCAGCAAGCACGACGACTGACATGGGAGCCTCCTAGGCCAGATCCGGGCTGGGCGTAGCGGGACCCGGAGGTAGGTGCCCGGGGGCCCTGCCAAAGGTGTGGATCAGGTCGAGTTCGGCCTCCATCACACCGGCAAGGCGCCGCACGCCCTCGGTGATGCGCTCCGGGGACGGATAGCAGTACGACAGCCGCATACAGTCGCGGCCCTGGCCGTCGACGAAGAAGCCGGTGCCCGGGACGTACGCGACCAGGGCGGCCACAGCCCGCGGCAGCATGGCGGTGGTATCCATCCCGTCGGGCAGAGTCACCCAGGAGTAGAAACCACCGCTGGGCACAGTCCACTGCGTGCCAGGCGGGAAGAGTTGACCCATCGCGCTGAGCAACGTGTCGCGGCGTTCCTGGTAGATCTCGCGAAAGGCCTTGACCTGATCCATCCACGGCTGCGTCCGCAGGTACTCCGACACGGTCAGCTGTGAGAAGTTCGACGGGCACAGGGTGGCTGCCTCCGCCGCAAGGACGATCTTCTCCCGGACACCGTGCGGGGCAACCGCCCAGCCGACGCGCAGTCCACCCGCGATGGTCTTACTGAAGGAGCCGAGGTAGACGACCGCGTCCTGGTCCATGGCGCGGATCGCCTGTGGCACTGTGCCATCGAAGCCGAGTAAGCCGTAGGGGTCGTCCTCCAGGAGCAGCACGCCAGCGCTCTTGGCGATGTCCAGAATCTCTTCGCGGCGGCTCTGCGACTGTGAGACGCCCGCCGGGTTGTGGTAGTTCGGGATGGTATAGATCATCTTGACGGTCTTGCCCGCCGCTCGCTGCCGTGCCAGAGCCTCCCGCAGCGCCTCGGGCACCAGTCCCCCGGCGTCCATGGTCACGTGCTCGACATCGACCTGATAGCTCTGGAAGACGCCCAGTGCACCCACATAGGACGGGGCCTCCACGAGCACGACATCGCCGGGGTTGCAGAAGATCTTCGTGACCAGGTCAAGGGCCATCTGCGAACCGGCGGTCACCACGATGTCGTCGGGGTGGGCCTTGACCCCCACTGGTGCCATGACCTCCAGAATCTGCTCCCGGAGGGTTTGATCGCCCTGCCCCCCGCCGTACTGCAGTGCGACATTCCCGCGAGTCAACAGCATGTGTTCGACCGTGCTCGCGATCGCGTCCATCGGCAGGGCGTTGACGAAGGGCATGCCGCCGGCCAGGGAGACGACCTCTGGACGCGACGCAACTGCAAAAAGCGCGCGGATCTCTGATGCCGTCATGCCCATCGCACGGTCGGCATAAGAATCGATCCAGGGATCGAGACGCGATCCTGTCATGGCGCCACCTCCGGTATGTCTCTAGCATGCGTGTCGTGGAAACCAACACACGCGCCAGGGTCGTCATGCGCATTCTGGCCCTTCTCGGCCTCGGTCTGCTCGCAGGTTTCATTCTCTCGGGCCTGCGCCCGCACACCACACCCGTGGGTACGGGGGACACCAGCGTTCAGTGACATCGGTCGAACCACACGACCTGGTTCAGTGGCCCGGGCCGAAGAAATCGTGGATGGCGCTCGCGACGCTTTCCGCGATCTGCTGACGGGTGTGCGGTGTCTGCAGCCTGGCCAGATCCTGTGCAGAGGACAGATATCCCGCCTCCAGGCGGACCGCCGGCATCCGGGTGAGTCGCAACAGGTCCCAGGTCTTGGCATGGGTGCGCGCATCAGCCAGTCCCACCCCTGCGACGACTCGGCTCTGGAGAAGATCGGCGAAATGCTCACCGAGGATCGAGTGGGTGCGAGGGCTGCCGTAGTAGTACGTCGCGGCTCCCGCGCCTTGGCCAGACACCTCCCAGTCGCAATGCACGGAGATCACCAGATCGGCCCCTACGCGGTTGGCGAACCCCGCCCGGGCAGCCTCGGTGGGCGGGGACAGGTGGTTCACGCCCAGCGGCCGGGTCAGTAGCACGGGAGTACCGATTGCCGACAAGCGACCCTCAAGACGGGAACAGATGTCATCGACGAAGGTCTGCTCAGTCAGGCCTTCGACAGGCAACAACCGGCCCGGGTCGTTGCCCCCATGGCCGGGGTCGATCACGATGATCTTGTCTGCGGTACCCGTGCGCATGGTCGTGAGCATCTGCTGGTCGCGCATGGCTTCCGGTGCCCCACCACTGACGGTGCGATTCAGGCGATCCAGCGCACGCAGCGTGGCCGGCCCGCACACCCCGTCGTTGCGCACCCCCACGTTGCGCTGGAAGTCTCGCACGGCGTGGTCGGTGTCGGGGCCGAAGATGCCGTCCACCCGCCCGCAGTCGAACCCCATGTCCGTCAACCGCCGCTGCAGGGCCATGACGTCGTCGCCGATCTGCATGTGCCCGGCGGAGAAGAACATGACACGGTCGCCGAGTCGCCAACGGGCCTCTTCCAATCGCCGGAACGTCTCTGGCCCGACGATGCCGTCCACAGTCAGGCCCTGCTGTTGCTGAAAAGCCCGGACGGCACCGTCCATGACCTGGTCGAAGGCGGCGCTGGCGTTTTTCGGGAGTAGGTTCAGCCGAATGAGCCGGTCACGTACCTCCGCGACGACCGGCCCGGTGTCACCGAGTCTGGCCACGCCTTACTTCAGGTAGTCGCCGAGATCTGCGATCAATGCCGCTTTGGGCTTGGCGCCGATGATCTGCTTCACGACCTTGCCACCCGAGTACACGTTCATGGTGGGGATCGACGTGATGCCGTACTGGGCCGCGATCTGCGGGTTCTCGTCGACGTTCAACTTGGCCACGACGATCTCGTCGTGCTCCGCGGCCAGCTCGGCCAGGATCGGGGCGACCATCCGGCAGGGGCCGCACCACTCGGCCCAGAAATCGACGATCACCGGCTTATCGCTGAGCAGCACGTCGTCAGCGAAGGTTGCATCGGTCACGGTCTTGGTGGCACCCATGGGTCTCCTTAGGTTGTGCGACTTCTGAAGGTTACTGCGCGAGGTCGGCCAAGTAGTGCTGCGCGTCCAAAGCAGCGGCACAACCGCTGCCAGCAGCGGTGATGGCCTGCCGGTAGGTGTGGTCCACCAGATCTCCGGCCGCGAACACCCCGGACACGTTTGTGCGGGTACTGCGGCCATCCACCACGACGTAACCCTCACCGTCGAGTTCGACCTGGCCCTTGATGAGTTCACTGCGGGGATCATGTCCGATGGCCACGAACACCCCGGTCACGTCCAACGTCGAGGAAGCACCCGTCACAGTGTCGCGGACCTCCACCCCGGTCACCTTGTCCTGGCCCAAGACATCGGTGACGGTGCTGTTCCACAGCACCTCGATCTTGGGGTTCTGCAGTGCGCGTTCGGCCATGATCGGGCTGGCCCGGAAGGCATCGCGGCGATGGATGATCGTCACCTTCTCGGCGAACCGCGTCAAGAACGTTGCCTCCTCCATCGCGGAGTCGCCACCGCCGACCACAGCGATGTGCTGGTTGCGGAAGAAGAAGCCATCGCAGGTGGCGCACCACGAGACACCGTGCCCGGAAAGGCGCTTCTCGTTCGGAACGCCGAGTTCCCGGTAGCCCGAGCCCATGGCCAGAATGACCGATTTGGCCCGGTAGACGGTGCCGGCATCATCGACCACGGTCTTGATGTCCCCGTCCACCTGCAGTTCCACGGCGTCCTGTGTGACGATGCGCGCACCGAACTTCTCCGCCTGGGTACGCATCTGGGTCATCAACTCAGGGCCCATGACGCCTTCGGGGAAGCCCGGGAAGTTCTCGACCTCAGTGGTGTTCATCAAGGCGCCACCAGCGGTCACAGCCCCCTCGAGCAGTACGGGATTTAGCTCTGCCCGGGCGGCGTAGACGGCCGCGGTGTAGCCAGCGGGTCCCGATCCGACGATGACAACGTTCTCGACGTCACTCACTTACCTACTCCTTCGTTGGTCATCGGCGTCAACGCCAATACCCACCAGGGTATTCCCTGGCGAACTGAGCCCGAGCGCTTACACCGACTTCAGAGTCGATCCGTCGACGTCATAGATCATGTGCCGGTAGACGCTGGCCTCGGTAGCCCCACAGTCGGGGGTTACGACCCACACTTCTTCGTAGTCTGGGTTGGCCGGGTAAGCGGTGACCAGCACGACAGCAGCGTCTGGGCCGTAACTACCGACATCGAGGAACAGGACTCGCCCGTATGCCTGGACCGCGGAAGCGCACGCGGTGATATCGCTGGAGGAGTCCGCGAAGGTGTTGGTCGGGCGGGTCATCGCCTTGGCGGTGGTGCGAGCGCGTAGTTGGTCGGCGAACAGGGCTGGTTCGAACACGGCTCCGGCACGCACGATCGGTGATGCGGCCACGGGTTGCGTGCCCGGGCTCGCGGCGCTGCCCACGAGTACCAGGAAACCTAGCACTGAGGCCGCTGCCAGCAGCCACGTGAGGCGATTGCGATGCCGCGGCGTCAGGGGCACCACGACCTGCTCCAAGGCCAGCCGCGCCTCGATGCCCGTCAGTACGTCGTCAGGCATGGCGGGGGAAGGCAGGGCACGCAGCCGTGCCGATACCTCCGACTCCTGCATCATTTCCCTCCTGCCTTTCGCTCAGGTAGGACGCCTGGGCTGGCATCAGGGTTCCTCACGGACTCCAGCCGCACGGCCAGTTTTGCCCGTCCGCGCGAGCACCTGCTCTTGATGGTTCCGGCGGGGCATTCCAGAACGGCGGCGGCTTCCTCGACGCTGTAGCCCTGCACATCCACCAGCACGATGGCGGCGCGCTGATCCTCGGGCAACTCGGCCAGTGCCCGTTCGAGTTCGATCTGTAGCTCCCGGTTGGCCACGTCATCGCGGTGGGTCTGCTGCTCGTGCAGGGTCTCGATCCAGGTGGTGGTCGGCCGGTTCTTACGCCGCCGGTGCTGGTCCAGGCAGGCGTTCACCACGATGCGGTGCAGCCAGGTGGTAACGGCGGCCTCACCGCGGAAGGATCCCGCGCGGCGAAACGCCGAAACCATGGCGTCCTGCAACGCGTCGGCAGCATCGTCGGGACTGCTCGCCGTGCGCAGCGCGACGGCCCACAGCCGATCCTTGTGCCGGGTGAACAGCTCACCGAAGGCATGGGGATCGCCCTGCACATGAGCGGCGAGCAGTTCCGCGTCGGTGCGCGCGTCTGTGGCACTCATCCGCTGCGCACGACGACGGAGCGCACCCCGCCCCGATAGCCACCGTCGATCCACGGCAGTCGCGTGAACCACACCAGGACATAGCGGCCGTTCATGGGCCGCGGGGAGCGCAGCAGTATGTGTGATCCGGCGCCGGTCACATCCGCGAAGGTCCGGTACTTCGTCGGGTCGGAGAAGATGCGATTACCGACCAGCACCCGCAGGTTGCTGTTGGCTCCCACGAGGCGCAGATCCACCGACCTGATCGGCCGCGGCGCCCCGAGATCGACGACCAGGCCGACGCCAGGCTTGCCGCTGAGGAAGGGGTCTGAGTAGGTCAGGGTCGTCCACGCCGTCAACGGGTCCTTGTCGGTGGCGTAGCGCAGTTCCTGCGGATTCTCACCGTCAACTCCGTACGGATCGTAGTCGCGGACCTTGACCACCGGCAGACGCTGCTCATTCGTCGACATGGTGGTGACCAATGACGCGATGCCCTGCGAACGGGTCTGCGCCGTCACCGGGTTACCCGGCCGGTTGGCGGCGTCGGCCAGGCCCATCAGGACCGCTCCGACGGCGAGGCTGCCCGCCAGGCCCCCTGCCACAACGCGTTGTTTGCGGGTGGCCAACCACTCGCGTCTAGGTGGATTCCACAACCGCGCGCTCTGCGCCTGCAGGCTGGTCGTGAGCTCGTCGGCGGTCGTGAACTGACCCCGCCAACACCCGTCGATGATGCGGCTCAGTTGGCGCGGAACATCGGCGACGAACTGCTCGGGGTCCACAGGTCGGTTCTTCACCTGGGTAGCCACGGGCAGCCCGGTGCGGACCGCGAACGGCCAGCGTCCTGTGAGGCAGGCGTACAACAACGATCCGAGGCCATGGATGTCAGCGGCCACCGGGTCCATATCCGGATCCACTCCGTAGAGCCCGGAGTCGACACCGTGCCCGCGCAGGCGCACGCTGCCGTCGGGCAGAAGCAGGACGTTCGCCGGCCGGAGATGGCCGTGCGTGACCCCTTCGGCATGCGCCGCCGCGATCGCGGACGCCACCTGCGTCATGAGTTGAGAGGCACCGAGGGCGCTCATGGGCTCATCAAGGAGCTCGCGCAGGGCGATCCCCGGAATCCACTCCGTGATGATCACCAGTTCGTCGTCCGGCGCAGGGCCCATGACGTCCAGCACATTGATGAAACGCCGATCCGTGATGCGTGCTGCCGCCACGGCGCCGTCATGGAGCTGCGTGATCCGGGGATGGTTCGCGCTCACGATGCGCAGACCGACGGTGCGGCGCAGCCGAGTGTCATGGGCCCGCCACAACTGCATCATGGGTGTGTGCGAGACCAGGTCAGTCAGGTCATACCGCTCGCGCCATGCTCGCGAGGCGCCCTGGTTCACACTCCCAGAGTAGGCCCGCCACCCCTGTGGAAACGCAGAAGGCCGTCACCCGTTCGTCCGACCGACCGTGATCATCCGGCTTTTTCGGAAGGGCCTCTCATGGTTCAGCCGCTGCGGCCGCGCAGGCCCGGGATCTTGGTGGCGACCATCCGCCAGGCCTGGGAGACCTCGTTGACGCGAAAGAGCCATGCCAGCAGCAGGTAGACGCCGACCGCCGCCGCCGAGGTCACGATCGCCGCGGCCAGGGCCCATCCAGGCATGCCACTGAAGCCCAGTTCCACCCCTGGCCTACCGGCAGCGATGACTCTGGTGAAGGTGAGGTTCACGCCGAATCCGACCGCCGCGGCAAGGACACCGGCGAGTAGCAGGCGGGCGATCACCCACAGTGTGGCGCGATTGGCCATGCCGCGCAGGCGCCGGGACAGCACGAACCATGCGATCCCCAGGGTGAGCCAGTAGGCCAGCGAGTAACCGAGTGCCAACGACGCCACCTTGATCCCGACGGGCGCGGCGGCGAACAGGGCCAGGGACAGTCCGACCATGATCACGTTGTAGACGATGGTGAGGAAGAAGGGTGTCTTCGTGTCCTCCAGGGAGTACCAGCCGCGCAGGAGCACATAGAACAGCGAGAAGGGCAGAAGACCCAAGGCGAAGGTCATGACGACCACCCCGGCGTAGGTGGCAGCCGCCCCCGAGCCGGCCCCGAAGCCGAAGATGACGGTGGCGATCATGGGACCGGCCACACCGAGTGACACGGCGGCCGGGATGATCAGCACCGACACCAGCCGCATCCCGTCTCCAACGTAGGCGCTGACCTTGCCGTAATCGTGGTTGGCGGCTGCCCGGCTCATACGCGGCAGCAGGGCCGTCATGATCGAGATCGTGATGACCGAATGCGGCAGCATGAAGACCAAGTAGGCCTTCTGGTAGGTCGTCAGACCCTGCGCGACGACGTCTGCCTCAGTGGCGAGCACGTTGGCCAGGGTCGCCAATCGCGTGGTGACGACGAATCCGATCTGGTTGACCAGGACCAAGCCGATCGTCCACAAGGCCAGCCGTCCCGTGTGGGCCAGCCCGAAGCCGCGCAGACCTGGCACGTAGGCAAAGCGGAAGCCTGACCGCGTCAGCACGGGAATCAAGACGAGAGCCTGCAGAACAACGCCCAAAGTCGTCATGATTCCCAGCCAGGCGACCTGACCGTCGGTGATGGTCAGAACGTCGACCTGGTCACCAGCCATCCACAGGAACGCCACCGACCCTGCGATCACGACGAGATTGTTGACGATCGGCGCGAACATGGGGGAGCCGAAATGGCCGCGGGCGTTGAGCACCTGACTGAACATCGTGTAGAGGCCGTAGAAGACGATCTGCGGCAGGCATAACCGGGCGAACGCCACCGCCAGGTCGAATTCGCGTGCCGAGTACTCACTCGTGGCATACAGTTCCACGATCCAGGGTGCGGCCAGCACAGCCAGGATGGTGAGAGCCAGCGTGGACAGGGCCACCACCCGCAGCAGCCGGTTGGCGTACCCGTGTCCGCCGTCCTCGTCGTCTTTCATGTGCCGGACGAGTTGCGGGATGAAGACAGCGTTCAGGGCCCCCCCGGCCACCAGGATGTAGATGATGTTGGGCAGCGAGTTGCCGAGGCTGTACGTGTCTGCCAGGGTGCCGAATCCGATAGCGGCGACCAGGGCCATGTCCCGGATCAGACCGGTGGCCCGCGAGGTGATCGTGCCAGCGGCCATGAGCGCACTCGAGCGCAGCACGCCGGCACGGTCTTCACTCATGGGCGTGCTCCTTGCGCCGGGCGTGGCGTCGCCGCACGAAGTTCATGCCCAGCAGGAACGCGAGGACGACGAAGGCAGCGGACACGACGTAGGCCGCCGCCTGCGAGTAGGCCGTGGTGCGCACCTGCACGGTCACCGGCTCGCCGTAGCGACGACCGGCTGGCGTGATGAGCTGGATGTTGACGGGCAACGTCCCGGAGCCCACGACCTTGGCCTCCACCTCCATGCTGACTTTGCGTCCTGCCGGTACCGCGAAGGGCTCGAGGGTCTGCGCCGAGAGTCGAGCGGGTTGATCCGATTCCAGGCGGATTCCCACAGTGACTTCCTGATCCAGATCGTTGGCCACCGTCACCGGGATCCGGCCGGTGTCGCCGGGCAGGGTGAACGTGCCGGTCGTGGCTACCCGCACTGCCTCGGTGCGCACTCGCAGCTGCTGCGTCACCGTGGCGACCAACGACGTGCCGGTCAGCAGGTCCGAACGCCACAAACCTGATGTCTGCCTGGCCAGGGACTGCTCGTAGGCCAAGCCGCTGGGCTCGGTCAGGATCGCTGTGAAACGTCGGGCGTCCTGCCGCTGGCCGACCACGGCGTCCATGTAGGACCGAGGTAGCTCCTGCGCGCGCTGATCGGGGCTGTAGGGGATCCGGACCCGCGGCACCTCCACCGCCTGCCGCTGGGCCGCGGCCAAGGGTACGAGGCGTGCGTAGGGCGCTTGTTGCAGGGCTCGCAGCGTTTGGCGAAGGAAACTGTCGCGGGGGTTCCACAGCGGATCGGGTGCGGCAACGATGCTGCGGGAGTCATCGGGCAACTCGCCGGCCGTCATGGCCACCTCGGCCAGGAACTGCTGGCGCGCCAGCAGCGCCTCGGAGCGGGACTCCTGCGGCGCCAGCAGGGCGACCCCCAGGCCGCTGTCGGCCAGTACGACGGGAGTGCCCGACCACGTGGCGAATCCATCCGGGGTGTAGGTCAGTGCAGGCGATGGCGGCAAGCTGGTGTCAGACAGGAGCACCGAGGTTGCGCCACCGCGCACGAAGGTTCGCAAAGTCGCTGGGGTGAGGGTGCCGCCGGTGGCCCACGCCATCACGTCCGTGACCGGGGTCCCGGTGATGGTGCTGGTGTCTGCCGCCGATCGAGCGGTGGCCATGCGGGTCACGCTGGCCATGCCCGAACGGTGCAGGGCGACGGCGTCGGGTATGGCATAGACAGTGCTGAGGGCAGCGGAACTGGCCTCAGCCGCGTCGGACACCGTCTCCAGCCATGAGCCGGCGACGGTCGGACCGGCGCCGGGGGAGGTGACCTCGGCACCGGTGACGATTTCGTAGCCCGCTGTCATGTCCTGGGCTGTCTGCAGCAGCGCGGGATCCAATACGAGCGTCACCCGGGACCCCTGCGCAACGGTGACCAGCCGCTGCAGGCGCCCGCCTGGTGCCATCTCGGCGGCCGTCTGTTCGTTGAGTTGAAGACCGTCGAGGGCCCGGTCGGGCTTGCTCGACAGGGGCCACAGCCATGCCAGACGCGTCGGCTGGACGGAATCGGGTGGGAACCAGGGCAGGAAGGTGCGGGTCAGGCCGAAACGCTGCACCAGTCCGTCCGCGCCGGTTCCGATGACCTCCAGTGCTGCGACGTACACGCCGGGCAGGCTCAAGGGGAGTTCATCGAAGGGGATCTCCAGGTTCCATTCGACGCTGGAGCGGGGCATCAGCGCGGGCACAGCCTCACTGACCGCCAGGGTCGGGGGGCCGTCTCGATCGGTCAGCCCGGCAGTCACCGCGGCAATCTCCGACCGGGTGGCCATCGGTGTCGACGACAGCAGCAGACGCACTTGCAGGGCCGTGATCTGCTGGTCGGCCCGGTTGCGCAGACGCCCACTCAAGCGAAGCGTCCGGCCCGGCTGCGGGTTCAGGGGGCGCATGCTGGTGAGGTTGATCTCGATGCTTTCGTCCACAGGCAGGGACTGCGCCGCGGCCGGGCCACTGATCAGGGGGAGGAGCAGCGCCAGAACGGCGGTCAGGACACGGATCACCAGATATCGCCGAGCATTCCCCTGGCCTTGGCGACCAGCCGGCGCTCGTCGCGGTAGGCCAACCGGGAGGACACATCGTCGAGGGCGACCCACGCCACGTCGACGACCTCGATGTCGTCGTCGCAGAGCACTCCGTGTTCGTAGCGCATGAGGAAGTGGTGCACGGTCTTGTGAATTCGACGGTCCTCAACGGCGAACCAGAAGTCGATGATGCCCAAGGGAGCGACAATTCGCGCGGTGAGGCCGGTCTCCTCCAGTACTTCTCGCAGCGCTGCCTGCTCGACGGTCTCGCCCGCCTCGACATGACCCTTCGGCAGTGACCACACCAGGCGTTTGCGCCGGTCGTAGCGGGCGATCAGCGCCACGCTGACATCCTCGCCCTGCCGTTTGAGCACCAGCCCCCCCGCGCTGGTTTCGTCGACCGTCGTGCGTGACCGTGTCACGTAACGCAAATTGAAGCGCGACGGTGAGGGGATGGGCATGTTTCGAGAATAGGCGTATGCATGTGGTTACAGGCGGTAGGTCGCCACGCAGCACCCGCATCGGCATGCGGTGCGAGGACGAGCCCGCACACTCACCAGCGCTGTTGATTACCCTTGACCGAGTGAGTTCCCCCGTACCCCCACTGGCCGCATTACACCGCGCTCGCGATGCTGCCCTGGCCGAGTTGCGAGCCGGTCTGCCGGTGCTGGCCGAGGCAGCCAAGGTCTTCGGCAGGGCCGGTCACGAGGTAGATCTGGTCGGGGGGTCGGTGCGGGATGCGATCCTGGGCCGAGACGTCGTCGACCTCGACTTCGCGACCGATGCCCGCCCCGAGCAGATGGTCGAGCTGCTACGCCCGTGGGCCGACTCGGTGTGGGACGTCGGCGCCCGTTTCGGCACCGTGGGGGCGGACAAGGATGGGATGCGTCTGGAGTTCACCACCTACCGCAGCGATACCTACGACCCTGACTCCCGCAAACCCGACGTCGCCTACGGCGGCGATCTCCTCTCGGATCTGGGTCGGCGCGACTTCACCGTGAACGCGATGGCGGTACGTCTCGACGATGGGAAGTTCATCGATCCCTTCGACGGTCTGCTCGATCTGGCCTTGAAACGGCTACGAACCCCCGGCTCGGCGGAGGCCTCTTTCAGCGATGATCCATTGCGGATGATGCGTGCCGCGCGCTTCGCCTCACAGTTGGGGATGACGGTGGAACCGGAGGCGATTGACGCCATGGCGCGCATGGCGGAACGCATCGACATGATCAGCGCGGAGCGGGTCCGCGATGAGCTGGTGAAGCTCATCATGTCGCCCTCGCCGCGGGCCGGCCTGCAATTATTGGTGGACACCGGACTGTGTGAGCGTTTCCTGCCTGAGTTGCCGGCGCTCAGCCTCGAGATCGATGAGCATCATCGGCACAAGGATGTCTACGAGCACACTCTGACCGTGCTGGAGCAGGCCATCGCGTTGGAGGCCACGCACGATCCGGTGCTGGCCCCCGATTTTGTGCTGCGGTTCGCTGCGCTCATGCACGATGTGGGAAAGCCGCGCACCCGCCGCCTCGAACCCGGTGGCGGGGTGTCGTTCCACCACCACGAGATTGTTGGGGCCAAGATCACCCGCAAACGGATGCGGGCTCTGCGTTTTGACACCCGTACTACTGACGAGGTGTGTCAACTGGTCGCGCTGCACCTGCGCTTCCACGGGTACGGCGGCGGCGAGTGGACGGATTCGGCGGTGCGCCGGTACGCCCGCGATGCCGGCGACCAGGTGGTCCGGCTGCACAAGCTCACCCGCGCAGATTGCACCACACGCAACCGGCGCAAGGCGGCGGCCCTGCAGCGCACGTACGACAATCTCGAATCACGTATCAACGAATTGGCCCAGGCAGAGGAGATGGCCGCCGTCCGCCCCGATCTGGACGGCAACGCTATCATGGCGATCCTTGGCGTCGGACCCGGGCGCGTCGTAGGCCGGGCCTACAACTACCTCCTGGAACTGCGCCTCGAGAACGGTCCCATGTCCACGCAGGACGCCGAGGCGGCGCTGCTCAGCTGGTGGGAAGAGCAGGAACCCGGGTCCGCAGATACAACAGACCGGTGACGATGAGCCCGAGTCCGATGGCGGCGGCCGTGATGCCGGGCTGGTTACCCAATGGATCGAGCACCGCCACAAACACCACGCCGGACACCAGCGACACGTTCAAGGCCACGTCATAGAGCGCGAACACGCGACCCCGGTTCCCCTCATCGATGAACTCTTGCACGAGGGTGTCACCACACACCTTGGCGACCTGCCCCGCGAACCCGATGAAGAACCCGGCAACGATCAGGCTGCTGATGCTGGATGCGGCCACCCCCCACCACGCGGCAGCACCGCTGAGGATGTACACGCCGGCCGTCCATCGCACAGGACCGAAGCGGCGCGTGAGGGCCGGAGTGATGATCGCCCCGAGCAAGGCCCCTGCGGCAGCCGCCCCGAGCATGAGGGCCAACTCGTTCAATGCCGTCTCGACCTGTTCGGGTGGGTTGATATGCAGCCGCAGCAACAGCACCGCGATGATCGTGCCCGCTCCGATCGCGATGCGCTGGGCACTGACCACGACGATGGCGTTGCGCGCAGGGTGACGATGCCACAGTTGGTCCGCACCGTCGCGCAGACCACCCAGCACCTGCCGTGCGGATTGGCTGTGCTCGCCGGGTAAGGGGCCGAACTGGTGGGCACGCACACGCGTTGACAGCAATGCCGCCAGAACGAAGACACCGGCGGTGATGCCCAGAACCACCACGCTGCCCGCGTCGTCGCCACCAAGTGCCTGCCGCAGGCCGACCCCCAGGAAGGCAGCCAGAGCAGCGGCCATCGTGCCCGCGGTCGGGGCGATCGCATTTGCGGTGGTCAGGCTGGCCTCCGGCACCGTGAGCGGCACGGCGGCGGACAATCCGGCGAGGATGAAACGGTTGATGCCGATGGCCGCCAAAACGCTGACTCCGAGGCCCAGACCTGAGTTGCCCTGCGCCGTGAAGTAGATGACCGGGATCATGCTGCCTGCCCGAGCCAGGTTTCCCCAGAACAGGACTCGCTGCCGACGCCACCGATCCAGCAGCACGCCCGTGAAGGGGCCGATCAGGGAGTAGGGCAGAGCCAGGATGGCAAATGCCGCGGCGATCGCCGATGCGCTCGCCTGCCGTTCGGGGGAGAAGAGTACGAAGGTGGCCAGGGCCGATTGCAGCATCCCGTCCCCGGCCTGCCCCGACAGTCGGATCGCCAACAGCCTTCGATACAACGATGACCCGAGCGCGGCCTTGAGGGGGTGGGTCACCCGGGAAAGGCTATCCGGTGATCGTCATCGATCTGTGGACCTCGATTGCGCCACCAGCAAAGGGGCTCTGCGCAGTTCAGGAAGAGTCAGGCCGGAACAACCGACCTGCGACTGCGCGGCGGGCAGCAACAACGTGGCACTGGGCGGGGCGCGGGGGCGTGCGCCCCCCTCGAAGGGACATACGTCAACGCCGAACTTCACGACCGGCGAACCGCCCGCAATGAAGAAGCGCGCAAAGGCCCGGCCCCCACCAGGGAGCCGGGCCTTAACGGTTCGCGACCTAGCGCTCGACGGTGCCGGCGATGAAAGCCTCCACCGCGTCGCGCGCCTCATCGTCGGTGTACTGCACCGGCGGCGACTTCATGAAGTAGCTCGAGGCGGACAGGATCGGGCCACCGATGCCGCGGTCCTTGGCGATCTTCGCTGCCCGGATCGCGTCGATGATGATCCCGGCGCTGTTCGGGGAGTCCCACACCTCGAGCTTGTACTCCAGGCTGAGCGGGATGTCACCGAAGTTGCGGCCCTCGAGGCGCACGAAGGCCCACTTGCGGTCATCGAGCCATGCCACGTAGTCGCTGGGCCCGATGTGCACGTTGCGGGCGGGCATCTCGCCGACCAACTGCGAGGTAACGGACTGGGTCTTTGAGATCTTCTTGGACTCCAGGCGCTCGCGCTCGAGCATGTTCATGAAGTCCATGTTCCCGCCGACGTTCAACTGGTAAGTGCGGTCCACGGTGACGCCACGGTCCTCGAAGAGCTTCGCCAGCACGCGGTGGGTGATGGTGGCACCGACCTGGCTCTTGATGTCATCGCCCACGATCGGGACACCAGCGTCCTCGAACTTCTTGGCCCACTCGGGGGTTCCGGCGATGAAGACCGGCAGCGCGTTGACGAAGGCCACGCCCGCGTCGATCGCGCACTGTGCGTAGAACTTCGCGGCCTGCTCCGAACCGACGGGGAGGTAGCACACCAGGACGTCGGCGCGGGTCTCGCGCAGGGTTTCGACAATGTTCACGGGGCTTTCGTCGGACTCCGTGATCATCTCTCGGTAGTACTTGCCCAGGCCGTCGTAGGTGTGTCCACGCTGCACGGTGATCCCGGTGGGGGGCACGTCGCAGATGGTGATGGTGTTGTTCTCGCTGGCCGTGATGGCGTGTGCGAGGTCCTGTCCCACCTTCTTGGCGTCGACGTCGAACGCCGCGACCCACTCGATGTCGGACACGTGGTACGGCCCGAACTTCACATGCATCAGCCCCGGAACCTTGCTCTCCGGATCGGCGTCCTTGTAGTACTCGACGCCCTGCACAAGCGAGGCGGCGCAGTTACCGACACCGACGATGGCGACACGAATAGACATTCGTTCTCCTTACTTCTCGCCGGCCCGCTGCCGGTCGATCTTGGTCGACGGCGGGGTGCCGTCGATTTCGTGGTTGATGAGCTGGGAAAGCCAGTCGACTTCCCGTTCGACGCTGTCCAGACCGTGCTGTTGCAGCGTCAAAGTCCATTCATCGAGGCGCTCGCGGCGGCGCACCAGGTTGCTGCGCAGCGTCGCGAGACGCTCCTCGAGACGATTGCGCCGCCCGAGCAAGATCCGCAAGCGGATGTCCCGATCGGTGCGGCTGAAGAAGGCGAGGTGGACTCCGAAGAGTTCGTCCTCGTAGGCCTCGGGTCCTGCGTCCACGAGCCACTCCTGGAAGCGGTCCTTGCCTTCCGGAGTGAGTTTGTAGACGATGCGCGCCCGTCTGCCGGACAGTGCCGGCGCACCAGCGTCGGCGGGGCCGTCTTCCACGATGAGTCCCGCAGCCAGCATCTCCTTGAGGCAGGGGTACAACGAACCGTAGGAGATGGCGCGGAAGGTCCCCAGCACACCGTTGAGCCGCTTACGCAACTCGTACCCATGCAGAGGGCCCTCGTGGAGCAGTCCGAGCACAGCGAACTGGAGGACTGAGCGTTTTGCAACGGCCACGTCTTCCTCCAATTCGCTAGATCGGCTCGCTAGAACCATAAGATGTATCGAAGCGATATATTGCCTGCCTCTACATTACCCCTGCCGTTCACCCGCCCGCAAGGGTGTTCCCGCGTGTCGCGCACCACACGTTCAATTTCCGTTTGCCGTCCAGCCTCTGCGTCAGCGCGCGCGGGCGCGATTACCCCCTGTCGGGCACATGCCGCAAGACAGGTCTCCCAACGGCGCGCGCTGGACACACCAATCGAGCGGACCTTAGGCGCAGCAGTCGGTATGGGCGTTAAGGGATGAGGACACCTGGCCCCGCCCGGTGACGTTGCTAACACCAATTCCCGAGATGTGTGAAACCCGCCTACCCTGGGGAGTATGGCTGAGAGCAGGGCGCAGGGAACTGTGCGTGGCAGCAAGGTGCTTGGTGCACCCAGCAAACCACCACGCGTGCGCCCGGAACGTGCCGAACCGGAGGATGTCGATGACCCGCGCCGACCGCGCCGGGTTGTCGATTACAGCCTGGAACGGCGCCGAGCTCTCGGCAAGCTTGTCCTCACGGCGACGGGCGCCAGTGAGAACCTGGACCCGCATCCGGACCTACTGCGGGCGGCCAAGTACCACGGCCAACCGCTGGCGGAGGCGTGCCCCTGGTGCCGCAGCAAGGAGATGGTCCTACTGCGTTACACCTGGGGGGACGAACTCGGTGATTTCACCGGCCGCCAGCACACGCTCGCGGAGATCGACGAGATGGCCGGGGAGCAGGGTCAGTTCCGGGTGGACGAGGTCGAGGTGTGCAGGGAATGCCACTGGCACTTCCGCCGCCGCAGTTATGTGCTTGGTGATGGTCAACCCCGACCCGCCAAGCGCGCCCGCAAGAACGACACCTGGTAGGCAACCGCGCCACGCCGCGCGACGTCAGACACCAGGAAGCAGTGAGGAACGAGGATACCCACATGGCAACAAAAGGCGCCAAACCGAAGCGCCGCTTCATCGACTACCCGCGAGCGGGGAAGTCCGGCGGGCGGCGCTGGCTGCCGTCGTGGAAGCTTGTCCTCGGCACAGTCGTTTCGCTGCTGGCGGTGGCATTTGCCGGCCTGGGCATCGCAGTGGCGACCATTGAGATCCCCAAGCCCAATGACATGGCGGTCGCTCAGACCACCCGCGTTTACTACGACGACGGCAAGACCGAGATCGGCCGGATCGGAGAGGCCAACCGCACCAGTGTGACCCTGGATCGCATCTCACCGCAGATGCAGGCAGCGATCCTGGCCGCGGAGGATCGCAGCTTCTACAGCCACGGCGGCTTCGACCCCAAGGGTCTGATGCGGGCCATGTGGAACAACTTCACGGGCGGCACGACGCAGGGGGCCTCGACGATCACCCAGCAGTACGCCAAGAACGCCTACCTCACGCAGGAGCAGTCGTTCGAGCGCAAGTTCAAAGAACTCGTCCTAAGCGTGAAGCTGGATACCCAGGAGAGCAAGGACCAGATCCTGGCCGACTACCTGAACGCGATCTACTACGGCCGTGGCGCCTACGGCATTCAGGCCGCCAGCCAGGCGTACTTCGGCAAGAGTGCCTCCAAACTCGACCACGCCGAGGCCGCCTACCTCGCAGCCATCATCCGTGCGCCTTCGTTCTACAACACCAAGAAGGGCAAGGCTGAGTTGCAGGGCCGCTGGGACTATGTCGTCGACGGCATGGTGCAGATCGGGGAACTCACCCCGGCGCAGGCAGAGGCGCTGGAGTTCCCCACCCCCATCGCCTGGAGCGGTGCGCTCAACTACTACAAGGGCGAGAACGGCTACCTGCTCGAAGCTGCGAAAGAGTCGCTGCTGGAGATCGGGTACACCGAGGACGACATCAACCTGAATGGCTATCGGGTGATCACGACCTTCAACAAGCAGGCGCAGGACGCGGCGATCGCCGCCGTCGAGGCCTACGGGCCGCAGTACAACACTGAGGGCCTGCGCATCGGGATGGCCAGCGTGCGCCCGGGCACCGGTGAGGTCGTGGCCATGTACGGCGGCAAGAACTACCTGCGTAACCAGTTGAACGACGCCACGCAGGCGACCGCCCTGGCGGGTTCGACGTTCAAGCCGTTCGCACTCAGTGCGGCCCTGGAGGATGGGATCAGCCTCTACTCCACGTGGGACGGCAACTCCCCGCGCACCATCGAGGGCTACACCTTGCAGAACTACGGCAACCAGAGCTTCGGATACGTGACGCTGCTGAAGGCCACCGAGTACTCGATCAACACCCCCTATGTGGAACTGGGTCTGACGATCGGTCCGGAGCAGGTCAAGCGGGCGGCGATCCGGGCTGGCGTCCCGCGCGACACGGTAGGACTCAACGCTGATCCCACGACGGTCCTGGGCACATCGTCTCCGACCGCGTTGGACATGGCGCACGCCTACTCGACGTTCGCTGCTCGCGGTGAGCGCGCCGAATTGCAGATGATCAAGAGCGTGAAGACCCCGGATCGGGAGACCGACTACGAGATGCAGGTCGACACGGTCCAGGAGTTCGATGTGGACGTCATGGACAACGTCAACTACGCCTTGCAGCAGGTCGTCAATGTCGGTACCGGGCGCACTGCGCTGGGTCTGGGTCGGCCGTCTGCGGGCAAGACCGGCACGACGGACAACAACATGTCCGCGTGGTACGTGGGGTACACCCCGCAGTTGGCGACCGCCGTCATGATGGCCAAGTCGGACGCGAACGGGAACATGGTCACCCTCGAGGGCACGGGTGGGTTGTCCAGTGTCACCGGCGGCTCGTTCCCCGCCCAGATGTGGACTGCCTACATGACGGGCGCACTGGAGGGTCAGCCCGTCGAGACGTTCCCGTTCCCGGGGACCTGGATCGACGGCGGGGAGACGGGACTCCTGTCACCCTCCGCTTCGGCCTCAGCCACGGCGACCGCTGAACCGAGCTTCTCACCCTCCGAGGAAGTCACCGGCGGTTCGACGCAGAGTCCCGAGCCGGACGTCACCTCGCAGGCGCCGGTGGAGCCCACGGTTGTGCCCACCACACCGGACGCGGTCGTCACCCCCAGCCAGCGGGTGTTGCCGGAGCCCTCCGGGGTGGCCGCGACAGGTTCGCCGGTGGTAGTTCCCGGCACTCCTTAGACGGCTGAGCTAGACCTGGGTAGTGGTCGGCGCGAACGCGCCGGCGAGGGGATCCTGCGTACCGGATCCATCGGTGCGCACGGGGTCGTGCTGGGGTGCGAGCATGTCTCTGATGATCATCGCGGACAGCCAGATCGTCGCGAAGACGTGGATTAGGATGATCACCGCGTAGGCCTCCTGCGACAGGCCCTTCCCCCCTTCCTCAAGGCCCTCAAGATATAACCAGATGCCCACGAAGTAGATCACTTCGCCGGCCTGCCAGATGAGGAAGTCGCGCCACCGGGGCCGGGCAAGTGCGGCAAGTGGGATCAACCAGATCACGTATTGCGGCGAGTAGACCTTGTTTGTGAGCAGGAATGCAGCGACCACCAGGAAGAGCACGGGTGCCACGCGCGGCATGACCGGCGCGCGCCAGATGAGCACCGCGATGCCGATACACAGGACCAGCAGCAGGCCCGTCGCAACGGTGTTCAGCGACTCCGCTGGAATCCCACGGCCGGCTGTGCTCAGAACCAGCCAGATCGAGCCGAAATCTTCGCCGCGTTCCTGGCTGAACGTGTAGAAGCGCGCCCACCCGTCGAAGTTGGCCAGCATGAGCGGCAGATTGACGATCAGCCAGGAGATGCCTGTGCCCAGCAGGTACAGGCCAAACGGCCGCCACCGGCGAGCCCGCCAGGCGAGCAGGAACATGGGGCCCAGAAGCAACAAGGGGTAGAACTTCGCCGCAATTGCCAGTCCCAGGAAGATCCCGGACCAAAACGGTCTCGAGCGGGCCCAGAAAGCGATAGAAACCGCGACCAACGCCACGGGCAGCAGATCCCAGTTCACCGTTCCAGCCAGGATGATCCCTGGCGCCAGCGCGACCATCGCGGCATCCCAGGGCCGTGTCCGCCCGGCGACGGCTGTGGCGAGTACGGCCACCAGCCAGCAGGCGAACAGCATGACCACGTTGATGTCGAAGTACGCGCGGGTGCTGCCCGTGGGTGTCACCAGGGCGGCGGCGTACATGAACAACCCGGTGAGAGCCGGATACTCCAGGATTTGATCCGCTGGCAGGTCGCTGACGTAGGGTATGGCGCCGTCGGCGAGGCCGCGTAGAGAGTACAGCGGCGCGATGTCGGAGTAGCACAGGTGCGCATAGCGGCCGGCGCCCCAACCGTTGGCAAGGCAGTGGAACTTGCTGAGGTAGCCCATCACGGCCGCCACCCCGGTCATCACGATGAGGACGCGGAAGACGTTCCACCATCCGGTGCCTAGGAGTACCCGGGACCCGGCAACGCCACCGGCCACCTCACTGCCGCTGGCGACAGTTGGGTCGTCGCGGCTGGGCAGGATCGAGATCATGCGTCAGTGATCACCGCGTCGAAGAGCGCGGTGGTGTGCCGCACCCGGCAATCCAAAGTCTCTCCTACGGCTGGGGCTCGCAGTCCGTGTGCGACGCCCTCCCGGACGGCCGATTCCGGCAGCCACAACATGGATACCTGCATGTGCGGTGGTTCGGCGAACCAGAGCAGCTTGTCCCCCCAGCTGAACGGCGACCTACTGCGCCCGGCGGCCTCCAGCGCTCCGGTTCCTGCGGCGATCGCGCGCTGTCGCAGGTTGGCAGCCGGGGTCGGAGCTGCCATCGCCACGCCGTGCGACGTTCCCCCGCCCACCACGATCAGCAGGCCGTCGTCCTTTGCTTTGCGCTGGCGGTAGCCTACGGCGAAACGCCGCCCCACTTGGTGTACGGCCAGGATCGTTCCCCGTGCGGACAGGGCCGCCCCGTCGCCGAGCCACAGCCGGGTACCAACCCGGGCATTGATGGCCACCTCCGGCTCGAGGCCGCGCACCGCCCGCAGTTCGTCGTCGGTGAGGTGTGACACCCACAGTGTGTTCGCGTGTTCGCCCACCGGGCATTGCACCCGGCTCAACTCCTCCAGGGCGGCTCGCCAGGTGCGGGCCCAGCCTTGGACCTCCAACACCCGGGCGCTCGTGCCGCGTGGCACGTCGGGGGCCACGTGATGGATCTCGGGCATCGCGAGGGGCAGGTGCAGTGCCAGACCCTCGATGCGAACCTGGCCGCTGCGGACAGCGGTATGAAAAGCATCCGTCGCGACGAAAGCGAGCAGGTCGGTCTCCAACAGGCCGAAGCGACGCATGCTCGTGATGCCCTCGAACAGCACCCGGCTGCCCGCCGGTATCAGACGGGCAGTGTGCACATCACCGATGGTGCGAATGACCCGGCCGGCGTACTCGCTGGCTTCAATGTCCGCCCAGCGCTGCGTGGCGATCGCATCGCGCGGGTCCCAGGGGGTGAGGACGAGGATGTCGCCTGCATAACGGCTGGCCACCGCCGGGACCTCGAAGATGGTGCCCACCGCCAGCCGGTCCACGCCGAGCCGCGTGGACTCGTCCGCCAGGCGCGTCAGACCCAGACCGTATCCGTTGCCCTTGGCCACTGGCACCAGATCCCCGAGCCGGGAACCGGGACCGCCGTCGCGGATGGCCGTTCGCAGGGCGTCCCGCACGGACTCGGTGTGCTGCCGCCAAGCGGGCCCGTCGACATGCAGCGTGAACGTCACGGGGGCAGTCTTTCATTAGCCACGGACCTGCGGGGCTTGCGGGGACGGCTCGATGGGCGGGTGTCGGGCTCCTGATGGGGGAGGGGGGTCAGCGGCGCCGCTGACCAACAAGGCGTACACACCCGTTCGGCGTGTCGCCGCCGGCACAGACGAACCGGTTGTACCGCGGACGAACGGTTACGCCGATGACCCATCGGGCGGCTGGCGCGTGCACTGCATACGTTCCGGTGGTGGCCACTGCGTAGACGATGGGCACTGAAGTCCTTCCACAGGGTGGGGATGTCGTACTTCCAGATCGGCTTGTAGGCCGCGAGAAGTGGCATCGCCACCTGGGAGAACTCCCAGACGCTGGGTGCGAAGGCGGCAGCAGTGGTCCACGGGTGCTCCGACCCGGACGCCACGACGCCATACGCTGCGGCCCACGGCCCCAGTGCATGGGGCCCCCGGGGCGTCTGCAGGCTTCGCGGACCTCTCCGCGACGCTGGCCACCGGGTGCGATCGCCCTGCTCTGCCAAAGGACGAGCACCACCAGGAGAAAGTACAGGGCGAAGTTGGCCCGGGTCATCAAGAACCATCCCCACTCGAACATGAGCCGGGCCGGGTTGGCGAGATCCAAGATGGACACCGGCACTCCTCTTCAGACGCCTTCCGGGGTGTTGCTTATCGCGAACCCGCCGTCTGAGGAGATGGATCAACCGCGCTTGCGGTACACCTCATACGCCTTGTTCCACAGGGCACGCAGGACCTGATCCCACTCACCGACGTACTCCTGGGCGTAGCCACCGGTACCGACCTTGAACTGCACGAGGCCCAGCAGATGGTCGCCCGCTGTGAGGTTGTCGCTGATTCCCCGAAGGTCATAGACGGTGCAGCCGGAGTCGATGCTGTCGGTGATCATGCGCCACTGGACAGCGTTCGACGGCCGGACGTTTCGGCTGGCCGTCGTGGATGCCCCGTAGGAGTACCAGGCGTGCTCCCCCACGGTGACCATGGTTGTCGCGGCGACCACCTCGCCCTCGTGCCGCGCCAGGTAGAGCCGCAGGCGGTTCGGGTCCTCGGCGTTCATGGCGTCCCACATGCGTTGGAAGTAGCTCAGCCCGCGCGGGGTGAAGCCGTCGCGTTCGGCGGTCTCCACGTAGACCGGATGGAAGAGCGTGAGGTCCTCGCGACTGCCGAGATCCACTTCGACGCCGAGCTTCTCGGCTTTGCGAATGTTGCGCCGCCACAGTTGATTGAAGCCTGCGAACACGTCGTCCTTGCTGCGCCCTGCGAGGTCGAGTTGATAGACGTAGCGCGGTTGGACATCGCCGAAGCCCGCTCCTCCGCCTTGTTCCTGCAGCCAGCCGGCACCAGGCAGGGCCTTCTGAAGGGATAGCCCTGTGGCGATCTCCTCATCCGCCGGCACGTCTCCCAATCGCGTGACGCTGTCATCGGCGATGGCCTTCTTCACGGTCTCGGCCTGCCAGCGGCGAGTGGCGACGGCCGGCCCCATCTTGAGGGCGAAGGCCCCTTTACCCTTCGCGTGCTCGAGCAGAGGGGAGAAATATGCCTGTGGGTTGGCGACCACTTGCTGCCATGGCAGGACCGGGCCCTCCGGGATGTAGGCCAGGAAGCGCTTGACCTTGGGCACCTGCCGGTAGAGCACGAGTGCCGCGCCGACCAACTCGGAGCCGTCGAACCAGCCGATGGATTCGCTGTCCCACTCGGCCTTCACACGGGCCCACGCCGGCGTCTGCAGGAACGACACTGACGGCTGAGCCTGAACGAACTCGAGGTGCTGTGCGGCGGGGATCGAGCGCACGGTAAGGGTCACGAAGGAAGAGTCTAGTTTGCCCGTGGTGTCGACCCGTTGCGCCGCGCGTCGGCGCGGCGACGGACTGTCCTGGACCGCAACGAACGAAGCCGGCCCGCCCCCAGTAGGGACAGGCCGGCACACGCCCTTTGGAACTACCGCTTCGCGAGGCGGCTCAGCGCCCATCCCAGCAGGATGTTCACCACTCCGAGACCGATCGCCATCGCGGCGACACCGTAGGCCACCACGGAGGTGAACAGCGAAGCCCGCAGGAACGAGGCGGTCATCGCGGTTTGCCGCAGGGGATCCTCACGGTCCAGTTCGGCGTAGGTCTTGCCACCCGTCGCCTCTAAGGCGTGCCTGTTGATGATTTGAGCCTGTGAATACGCGGTGAACGGTCCAGCGACTGTCTGGCCCGCGAACATGTCAGCGTCCTCGCTCACGACGATGTTCTCTGCCCGCAGCTGGCTCGAGACGGTTGCCCAGGTCAACCCTCCCCCGATGATCATCACGATGCCCGCGATCAGCACCAGAATGCCGACCACCTTCACCGCCCCGTCGGAACGTTGCTCAGTCACTGTGTCAGCTGCCATGGTTTCCTCCCAATTGTGTGACGACTCTGACCTTTCAGAGGTTGAACGGTCAACTCAAGGGTGCTTGTCCACATCGATGTCATCTGCCCGAAAGGGCATGGGTTAGTCTTGGAGAGCGCAGTCGATGTATTGCGCAGACGCCTAGACCTCCTGTCACGGAAAGACCGTGGCCGCCTGAGTCCAAAGGAGGTGGTCGCAGTTGCGTCCCTATGAAGTGATGATCATCCTCGATCCCAATCTCGAGGAGCGGACCGTCCAACCCACTCTGGAGCACTTCCTGAAGGTCGTCCGTGATGACAAAGGCTCCGTCGACACCGTCGACGTGTGGGGCCGGCGTCGCATGGCTTACGAGATCGACAAGAAGTCCGAAGGCATCTACGTGGTGCTGCACTTGACGTGCACGCCGCAGACCGTGGCCGAAATGGACCGCCAGCTCAATCTCAACGAATCTGTTCTGCGGACCAAGGTTCTCCGGCGTAGCGCCTGAGCCCGCCTTAAGGAAAGGTCGAGACACACATGGTCGGTGAACCCCAAATCACACTGGTGGGCAACCTGGTCGCGGATCCGGAGTTGCGGTTCACGCCCTCCGGCGTCGCAGCTGCCAGCCTGCGCCTTGCTATCACCCCTCGTCAGCGCGACAACGCCACTGGTGAGTGGCGCGATGGGGAGACGGTCTGGCTCAACGGCACCGTTTGGCGCCAGTACGCCGAGAACGTTGCGGAGTCCCTGCAGAAGGGTATGCGCGTGATGGTCGTCGGGCGTCTCAAGCAGCGTTCCTACGAAACCAAAGAGGGCGAGAAGCGCACCGTGATGGAGGTCGACATTGACGACATCGGTCCGTGTCTGCGCAGCGCGACCGCCAAGGTGACACGTGCCTCGCGCGGCGGTTCCACCTTCGATGGTGGCCAAGCCCCGCAGGCTCGCCCCCAGCAGAGCCAGCAGCCCGACCCATGGGGTAGCCCGCCCAGCAGTGGCGGGGGCGACTCGTGGGGCGGCGGAGCCGTCGACGAACCACCTTTCTAAATCCATCTATCCACCCCATTCCGGCGTGACAGCCGGGCCCGACACATCGGAGCACCACAATGGCGAAGCAGCCACCTCGGCCCGTAAAGCCGATCAAGAAGAAGGCCAACCAGCTCAAAGCGGCTGGCGTCGACAGCGTCGACTACAAGGATGTCGCGTTGTTGCGCAAGTTCATCTCTGACCGCGGCAAGATCCGTGCTCGCCGCGTGACGGGTGTGACGGTGCAGCAGCAGCGGGAGATCGCCAAGGCGATCAAGAACGCGCGCGAGATGGCCCTGCTGCCGTACTCGTCGACGGCACGCTGAGGAGACTAACGTGAAGATTATTCTGACGCAGGACGTCGACAACCTCGGTGGACCCGGCGACATCGTCGAGGTCAAGGACGGCTACGGACGGAACTACCTTGTGCCTCGCGGATATGCCATCCGCTGGACGCGTGGCGCCGAGAAGCAGATCACTCAGATCAAGCGCGCACGCGGTGCCCGCGAGATCCGGGGCCGTGAGCACGCGGACGAGGTTCGCGGGCAGCTTGAGGGCCTGACCGTGAATGTCACCGCCAAGGCGGGAGACTCGGGCCGGCTGTTCGGATCGGTCACGCCCACCGACGTTGCCGCAGCGATCAAGTCCGCCGGTGGCCCGCTGGTGGAGAAGCGAGCCATCGAGATCGACGGACACATCAAGACGCTCGGCGACTATCCGGTGCGGATCTCCCTGCACCCAGACGTGGTGGCAACCATCACGGTGCACGTGATCTCTGTCTGACGTTCACCACGCAAGAGCCCCTGCCTGTCACAGGTGGGGGCTTTTGCTTGGGCGCATTCAAGGGCTGGCCCTGGGCCGCGACAATTGTCGTATGACCATCCGGATCACCACCGTGTGCCTGGGCAACATCTGCCGCTCTCCGATCGCCGCTGCCGTACTGGCCGACGAGCTTGCCGACCTCGACGTCGAAGTGGATTCTGCCGGAACTGGGCATTGGCATGTCGGAGGGGATGCCGATCACCGGGCACTAGCGGCGCTGAGCCGAGCGGGGTACCACCTTGACCACGTCGCACGCCAGGCAACGCCGGCGTTGCTGGCTGACTCAGATCTGGTGCTCGCCATGGATGCTACGAACCTTCGCGATCTGCAGAGGATGGGTGTTGCTGCTGAACTCGTGCGCTCCTTCGACCCGGTGGCCGAGGACATCGAGGTCCCCGATCCCTACTACGGGACCTCTGCGGACTTCGACGATGTCGTCGTGATGATTCAGGCGGCCGTGCCCGGCGTTCGTGCGCGAGTGCTTGAACTCCATGGGGCGAACGGATGGACTGATCACCCGTTCGTCTGATTGACACCGGACACCTGCGTTCCCGCGTGAGAAGCGCTCTGGAAGCTCGCACCTGGCGCCGCGGACACGCCCGGTTATCCAATGTTCGTCCACACTCAGTGCATTGGGAAAATACCTGGTCAGGGGCAAGTTCACAAGATCACAAACGCCAGAACCCCCAGTTTGTCCACAGGCGGTGACGAAGGGTCCCCACACGCTCTCCACAGCCCGTGCACCCCATTGTCCACAGGGTCTAGGTGGAGCTGCAGCATTCACGGTGAGTTATGTCGTAACCCCGCGTTAGAACGTTGTCATGAGTCTGGACGTGGATCGCGCACCATCGGTTTCCTTCGATCGCACTCCCCCGCAGGACGTTGCCGCGGAGCAGTGCGTTCTCGGAGCCATGATGCTCAGCAAGGATGCGATCGCCGATGTCGTGGAGCGGCTCCGCGAGGACGACTTCTACATGCCGGCTCACCAAACGGTGTATCGCATCATC
>Ga0116175_1000379_pt1 | contig 32019 bp, 26 predicted proteins | sample AD_UKC125_MetaG_FD_89802 | JGI IMG/M metagenome (GOLD analysis project Ga0116175, IMG submission 89802) | Active sludge microbial communities of municipal wastewater-treating anaerobic digesters from USA - AD_UKC125_MetaG | ecosystem: Engineered > Bioreactor > Anaerobic > Digestate | place: USA... | reverse complement strand
GCGCTGGGGTTGCGGACCGTGGCACTACCTGCCCAGCGGTGCGCGAACGTGACGACCTCACCGGCGACCTCCTGCACCCATGTGGCCGCCTGACGCATCCGGGCCCGCTGCTCGTCGGAGATCGCGATGCCCTGCGCCGCGGATTCCTCCGCATCCCCGAAGACCTGATACACGTAGGCCTCGGCGGCCCGGAACTGCGCCTCATGCCGCATGAAGTCGAGCCGGAAGAGTTCCGAGTCACCCACGGGACCGTCGTAGCCGGGCCGGATCTTGTTGTCGACGATTCCGGCGATCTCCTGCAGGGCGCGCTGCGCCAACCCCAGCGCGACGGGCGCATGGCCACCGACACCGATGCCGAGCAGGCCCAATTGATAGACGGGTTCAGCCTGGGTGGGAACGGTCGCGAAGGTTTCCATCGTGAACTTGTCGGGTACGAAGCGGTCCTTGACCTGATAGTCGTAGGAGCCGGTGCCGACCATGCCCATCACGTTCCAGTTCCCGAGGAATTCGACCTCTTCGCGGGGCAGGAAGGCGATCCGGCACTGCGGTTCACCGTCGACGAGCACCGGGTCACCGTTGTCGTCGACAACTACGAATCCGGCGCCGATCCAACTCGCATGGGCCGAGCCGCTGGCGAACTGGTACCGGCTGTTCACGCGATAGCCGCCGTCGACCCGGACCGCCTTGCCCGTGGGAACCACCATGCCCGCGGTGATCGCCTTGTCCTGACCGCCGAACATCTCGTATCCGCCGTCGGTGTTCATGAAGCCGGCGGCGACCGCGGCGCTACAGATGTTGGCCATGAACGCCCAGCCGGTCGAGCCGTCCGCGCGGGAGATCTCCTGGATCACCTTGAAGGCGGTGACGATGTCGCTGCCGCCGCCACCGTACTGCTCGGGGATCAGCATCCAGAACAGTCCGGCGTCCGAGAGTGCCTCGAACACCGGGCGGGTGATGGTCGCGGCCTCTTCGATGCGGTTCGCCTCGGCCTCGATCACCTCTGCCACCGCGCGGGCCCGCGCGATGTAGTCGGGCGCGGCCAACTCGGTTGGTGCCGGTCGGAAGTCGGTTGCGGTCATGGGGCCCTCCTGGACGGGTCTGCGTTACTGCTATGACCTGACTCACATTGCCGACGGAGGGCCGGTACCCGCAGCGGGTGGACTACGTGGTCTCTACGTGTTCACGCTCACACCGGGTCGAACGCGGAGATCAGCCATTTGCCGCCCTCGCGCTGCATACCGATGCGCACGCTGCTGGAGGTGAGTTCGGCTTCCGGCTTCTCCTTGGAGGTGGTGGACTGGTTCAGGAAGACCAGCACGGTGGCCGAATCGGCCGACAGCCTGTCCACCGCGGCCCGGCTCACCAGCGCACGGGTGGTGATCTGACTCTCCTGGACCTTGGGTTTGACGACCCTGTCGGTGAACTCCCGGTAGTACTGGAGAAATTGCCCCGTCAGGTGTGCGCGGCCCTTCGCCAGATCCGAATCGAGCGTTTGCGGGGCGTACGAGAGCAGCGCGGTCGTTCCCGCCTTGGCCTCGGTCAGCACCTCGCGTTCGGTGGCCGCGCCGGTGGCCTGGTCATCGCTGTACACGGTGAAGTACATGGCCGCCACGGTCGCGACCGCCGCCACCATCACCACCGCGGCGACCAGCAAGGTGAGATTCTTGCGCAACCGCACCCAAAGGCCCGCCGCCCCTGCCACCTTCTGCTCCGGATTCGCCGCGGCGGCCGATGTTTCGCCGCCCGACTCCTTGTCTCGCCCGGCCTGGCCGGGCGTGCCTCCGGTAGCCGGTTGGTCCGCCGGTTCGGCGGCATCGTGGGCGGTGTCGGAGCCTGTCACGTCAGTGATTGTCATGGCACAAAATCCACCTTCGAGATCTTCATCGTTCCGTCGACGTCGGTGACCGTCACCCGCAGACGCCATGTTCTGGGTTCTTCCTTCGCACCCGCGGCATTGGTGACCTCGGATGTCGCCGCCACCAGAACCGTCGCGGTGTCTCCGTCGACCGACTCCACCGCCGACGAGGTCACTTTGCCCTTGGTCGTGACCTCGGACTTCTTGATCACCGATGTGAAGTCCTTTGACCGGTCGGTGAAGTCCTTGGCGAACTCGCCGGTCGACAGATCCACGATCCGTTTGACGTCGCGTTCGGCATTGCGGTAATCGAGCGAGGTTACGGCCACCACACCGAGTTCGGCGACATCGCTGAACCGGGCCGCACGATCCTGCCGCTCACCGGCCTGGTGGTGCTGCCAGCCGATGGCCACCGCTCCGGCGACTGCCGCGAGAGTGACCATCACCATCACCGCCAGCGCCACACCCACTTTGGACGGTCGCAGCAGCTTCCGCCCGAGCGTGCGCAGCCGTCCCGGCCGGCCCGACTCGGCCGGCTCCGCGGCTGTATCCGACTCGGCCTGTTCCGCAGCGCTGTCGTCCTCGATCGCATCCCCGTCGGGCGCGTCCTCGCCGACCACGTCCTCGCCGACCGGATCCTCGCCGGGCGTCGTCGCCGGGGCGGCGATCGCCGCGTGGTCCTCGGCCGGCGAAATCGGCTCGGCCACCTCCTGACCCGGCTCGGACTCGACTCGTTTCCGCCCGCGCGCGGCCTTGACCCGGGCTTTGGCCACCTCGGCGCGGGCTCGTGCGGCGGCCGCTTCCGCCTCGGCGGCCGCGGCCTGCGCTTCGGCCAGTTCCAGTTCTGCTGTGTCGGCGTCAGCGGTTTCGCCGGTGAGCATCTGAGTCATGAGCCCTCCATCGGATCAGTCTCTTGTGCTGGTGCACGTCATCGCGGCATCATCGCTTGCCACGTGGCCGGACGGTTACCCGTGAGGTCGGTCTGCCGATATGCCTTGCCATCGGAGCCCACATAACTTCCGTCACTGGGATTGTAGGAAGCCGAGGCCACCCGCACACCGTTATCGGCGGATTGCTGCCCCGATCCGGTGTTCGAGGACGGAACGATACCCTGCCGCAAGAGGTTCGGGTCCTTGGGATACTTCCCGATCAGTGGCTGCCTCGTCGCCAGCGGCTCATACCGCTCGTCGCTGTTGCACATAGCCGCGGTGGGGGCCCGCTTACCCGGCTTGGTCTGGCACGGAAAGTTCCGGATGCCTCGCATACCGATCGGACTGTTCTGCGGCAGTTTGCAGTACAGGCCATCGGGGGTGTCGATGGTGGTGGTGTCCTCCGGCGGACGCCAGTTCGACGGATCGAGGAAGCCGACGGTGCACGCGGGCGGATCGGAGACCCCGCTGATCCGGAAAGTTCCCAGACCCCACTGTGTTCCGTTCCGATTGGGCTGCACCGTCTGGATCATCGAGATCGTCGGCGGCAGCAGCACCAGAATCTGTTCCAGACCCGCATTGTAGGTCACCGCCAGTTGCCCGACGGACGTGACGTTGGCCAACAATACCGGCAGGGTCAGCTTCACCGAGTCCAGCGTCTTTTCCACCTCGTCGGCGAATCCGGGTCCCGCCGACAGCAGATCACGGATCTGCGGCACATTGGTGGCCAGCTGTTCGGTCGTACCGTCCAGTCCCGCGGTCCACTCGCGGATCGCATCGATGCTCGACACCTGCGAGTCGACCAGCGGTACAGCATTTTTCAGCAGCGTTTTGGTGTCGTCGCCGACGCCGTCGAGTCCGTCGGCGAAGGTGGACATCGAGTTGATCAGGTTCTGCAGGTCATAGCCACGTCCACCTACACCCTTGTTGAGCTCGTCCACCAGCGTCGACAGGTCGTCCTTCGGTATCGAGGAGACCAGACCGTTGAGTTTGGCCAGCATCGGAGCCACCGGCTCGGGTATGTCCACCTGATCCGCGGTGATAGTCGCACCGTCGCGCAGGTACGGACCCTCGTCAGTGGTCGGCACCAGATCGACGTAGAGTTCACCGACCGCGGACATACTGCGGATGTTGGCCCGCAGACTCCGGGGAATCCGTTGATCACCGTCGATCGACAGCGTGGCCGCGACACCGGCGTCGGTCAGATCCACGTTGGTGACCCGCCCGACATCCACGCCCCGATAGCTGACATTGGCGAACTGGTACAGACCACCGGTGCGCGGGGCCTCCAGCTTCACCGTGATCCGGCCGATCCCCACCTGCGTCTGAACCTGCATGTAGGAGAACAACATCAACCAGCTCGCCAGGAGCCCCAGGACCACGAAGACCGCCAGCTGGATCTTGACGAATCGTGACAGAATCATCGTCCCCCTCCCTGCGAACGCGTGATCGGGAAGAACAGCGGATTGTGTGTCGGTGTGGACTTGTAGCCGGGGTCACCGGGTGCAAACGCGATCGTCTCGGTCGGATCGCCCAGCGGGGTACCCAGCAGCAGTTCCTTCTTCAGCCGCGGCACGGTGAGGTCGACGGTCGCGTGCAGGTTGATGTAGTCGCCGCGCACCGCCCGGTCGATGGTCCGCTGCCCGTACGGGTAGACCAGTCCGTAGGCGATCGCCTTGTTGATCTGCGGACCGACGTCGGCGAGCGAACGCAGCGTCGGCTCCAGATGTTCGAGGTCAGTAAGCAGGTCATCGCGCACCTGGTTGATGACGGCGGTGGTGGTGTCGCTGAAGCCTTTCAGTTTGGTCAGCGCGGTGGTGAGTTTGGGCGCCTGATCGTCGAGAACCGCCAGTGCCGGCGGAATCTTGTTCAGCGCCGTGCTGATCACCTCATCCTGGTCGGCGAACGAGGTGCTCAGCCGTTTGGTCTGGGAGAGCAACTCCACCAGATCCCCGCGCTGGCGGTCCAGGGTGCCCACGAAGACCGAAAGGCGCCGCAGCAGTTGCCGGATGTCGGCCTCATTGCCCACCAACCCGGAATTGATCGACGTGATGATCTCGCCCAGCTGACCCAGCCCGCCGCCGTTGACGACCGTCGACACCGCCGCCAGGGTCTGTTCTGTCGACGGGTACGACGACGACTTCTTCAGCGGGATCGTCGATCCGGGCGGCAACGTCCCGACCGGGGCTTCGCCGGCGGGCGGGTCGAGTGCGATGTGCATCGAACCCAGAAGGCTGGTCTGGCCCACCTTCGCCACGGCGTTGCCGGGCACCACGGTGCCCTTCTTCAGCCGCAGTTCCACCAGCGCCTGCCAGTCGCGCACCTTCATCTCACCGATGCTGCCGACCTCGACATCGTTGATCAGGACCGGCGAATTCTGCGACAGCGTGCCGACATTGGCTACCTGAACACTGATCGAATAGTCACCGGAGGAATTGCCGACGGTGCCGGGCAACGGCAGCGAGTTGACACCGTTCCAGCTGCACCCGCCCGCCAGCACCGTGATGCCCACCAGGGCCGCGGCCAGAAATGACGTGCGTGGTCCGCGCGTACTCATCGTTCACCCCGCCGACTCGGCAGCAGCAGCTCTTCCCGGTTCTTGGCCGACCTGGTGTTGTTGCCGGCTGTGTTGTTGCCGGCTGTGTTGTTGCCGGGCATCAGGCGCTTCTCGCTGTAGATGACATTCTCCGGATCGGGACCGAGTACCGGATTCAACGGCACCGGAAGGTAATTGAAACTCAGCATCGACAATACCGGCCCCAGGTACTTGCGACACTTTGCCGCCCCTTCGGCCGCGGTCAGGTTTTCGATGCTCGCGATCGACGAACATACGAACTGGACCGGGTTGGAGAAATTGTTCACCACGAACACACCTGCCTGCGTGCCGGTGTCCGGGCTGTAGATGTTGTAGAAGTTGGCCAGGTTGTTCGGGTAGGCGTGCAGCAATTGCTCCACGGTGTCGTGGTTGTCGGCGAGGATCTGAGTGACCGATGCGAGCCGCCGGACCTGTTCGGATGCGGCGTCGCGGTTGGCGGAGACGAACCGCTGGACATCGGCCACCGCGCGCGAGAGCGTGGTCAGCGCGGAGTCGATGTCCGAGCGGCTGCCGTCGAGCACCGAGCTCACGGTGGCCAACCGCTGTTCGAAGGATTCGATCTGATCGCTGCTGGAACCGACCGCCTTCACCAGCAACGCCAGGTTGCTGATGGTGGTGGAGATATTGCCGGTGTTCTCCCCCAGCACTCGCGACAGGTCGGTCAGTTCACGCAGCGCCCGGTTCATCGTGTCGCCGTTGCCGTCGAACGTGTCGGCCGCGGCCCGCACGAAGTCACCGACCACGCTCGCACCCGGAGTCTGGCCCGGCTCCACCTGCTTGTCCGGTCCCAGATCCGTTGCGAGCCTGGTCAGCTGCTTCTTGATGTCGTCCCATTCCGCCGGGACCTCGGTCCGCTCGAGCGGTATGACCGCCCCTTCGGCAAGCACCGGTCCGGTCCCGCGGTAGGACGGGGTGAGCTGGACGTACCGGTTGGCGACGAGGTTCTGCGCGACGATCACCGCATGTGCCTGCGCGGGGATCTTCACGCCCCGATCGATGTCCATGGTCATCCGCACCGTCGTGCCCCGAGGCTTTATCGCGGTGATCGTGCCGACCTTGACGCCCGCCACCCGCACATCGTCGCCCTTGTAGATTCCGGTGGTGGCCGGGAAGACGGCGGTCAACTCGCGGGGGCCGGTCAGTGCGCGGTAGCCGAACACCGCTCCGGCGAGAACGCCCACGACCAGCACCGCCGCGAGCGCCGTCATGATGGTGCGTTTCATCATCCGGCCTCTTTCTTGGTAGTCGGGGTGCGTGTGGACGACGGTGCGGGATCCAGTGGTGTTCTCGGCAGCGGTATTCCGCCGCCCAGACCGGGGATCTTCGCTTCGGGTTGCAGACCGAAGGCGCGGTCGATGAACGGCTGGAAAAGCGGTCCGGGGATGAGGTTTCCGACGAATGCCTGGTAGAAGGGCCCGCCCGAGACCGCTTCTCCCTGGGTCGTACTGACCTTCTGAAACAGCGGCAACGCCTTGTCGAGGTTGTCGCGGTTCTTTTCCAGCACCGCAACCACCGAGTTCAACTGGGCCAGGGTCGGCCCGAGTTGCTTCTCGTTGTCGGCGACCAGTCCGGACAGTTCCTGGGACACAGCCGTGACGTTCACGAGCAGCGAGGAGATCTCACGGCGGCGTTGCACCAGGACGCCGAGCAGCGAGTCGGCATTCAGGATCAGCGTGTTGACCTTCTCGGCCCGCTTACCGATCAATCCGGTGATATCGCCGGTGGCCGAAAGCAGCTCACGCAATGAGCCGTTGCGCGCGTTGATGCCGCGGGACACCTCGGCGAGCGCGTCGAGGGTGGGCCCCAGGTCGGGGCTTATGGCGGTCATCGTGTCGGTCAGCACCTGCAGCGAGTCGTTGAGCTGATCGGTATCGATGTCGGTGGCGTTGGTGGTCAGGTCGTCCACGGCCTCGTTCAACGAGTACGGCGATGCGGTCCGGCTCACCGGAATCACATCCGACGGGTTGAGTGTGCCCGCGCCCTTCGGTTCGACGGTCACCACCCGCTGCCCGAGCAACGATCCGGTCCTGATCTGGACCGCGGTGTCGCGTCCGAGTCGGGTGCCGGTGTCGACGGTGAACCGCACGCGGGCGAGGCCGTCGACGAGTTCCACCCTGGACACCGTCCCCACCCGGACCCCGGACACCGTCACGTCGGCGCCCGCGGCCAGCCCGCCAGCCTCCTCGAAATCAGCCTGGTAGGTCACCGTGGAGAACCATGCCGTCACGTTCGCCATATTCAGTCCGGCCATGACCATCAGAACGATGAGCGTCAGGCCCACCCAGCCGGCCCGGACCAGGCCGCCGCCGCGGTACTTATACATTGTCGGCGCACCTTCCGTTCGTCTGCTCGATCCATGGCAGTGTGACCACCTTGCCTGTCGGATCGGACACCCGGACGGTCACCGCACACACGTAGTACTGGATGAAGTTTCCGTATGTTCCGGTGCGTACCAGCTTGCGGAAGTTGTCCGGCGCACGCTGCAGCGACTTGTCGAGAACGTCCTTGTCGGAGTCCAGATTGGCTGCCAGTCTGGACAGTTGGTCGATGTTGCCCGACAGCGACGGACGCGCCTGCGTCAACAGGGTGGCCACGGTTGCGGTGCCCTTGTCGAGTGAGTCGATCGCAGTGTCGATCGGATCGCGCTGAGCGGCGAGCTTTCCGATCAGGCTGTCGAGCCTGTCGATGGTCTCCCCGAAGCGTTCACCGTCCTTGTTGAGGGTAACCATCACCGTCTTGAGCTGATCGATGACCTCCTGGATCACGCCCACGTTGTCGCCGAGCGTGCCCAGCAGGGACGAACTTCCCTGGAACAGGGTCTGCACGGTGGTGGTCTGCCCTTGGAAGACATCGAGAATGGCACCGCTGAGCGCGTTGACCTGTCCGGGTTGCAGACCCGCGATGACCGGTTTCAGGCCACCGAGCAACACATCCAGATCGAGCGCCGGATCGGTCCGGCTTTCGGGGATTTGTCCACCCGAGCGCAACAGCGTCGTCTGCTTGCCCTCGGTGAGTTCGAGGTAGCGGTCACCGACCAGATTGAGGTAGCGGACCGCGGCCCCCGAATCGGCCGGGACGCTCAGCCACTTGTCGACGTCGAACGAGACGTGCACCTGATTCTCGTCATCGAGCCTGACCTCACGGACCGTGCCGACCCGCACGCCCGCGATCCGCACCGTGTCGCCCGAGCGCAGTCCCGACACATCGGCGAACACCGCGCGGTACTGGGTGGTGTCGCCCGAACGCCGGTCGCTGAAGACCAGCAGCAGGAACGCGCCCAGCACCACCATCACGGTGATGAACACCGTGAATTTGATTGTGGTGGAGTCCATTCTGTGTCTCATCGCGGCGATCCGTCCGGGATCGGGCCGAACAGCGCCTGGTGCAGGCTCTGGGTGTTGAGCTGCAGCGTCTTACGTCCGGTGGCGAACATATTGGCGCCGGTGTCGGCGATCAGGAACGGTGCCCGCTGCTGATACTTGATCGGCATCCCCACGCACTGCGGGCCGCCCTTGGCCCCGACCTTCGGCCGGTCGCTGAGCTTGTACGTCTCGATACCCCACAGGAAGTTGGCCGACAGACCCAGTCCCGGAACGTCCGCCGGAGGCGACACGGCAAGATCTCCGAAACCGTTGAGCGAACACGTGAGTGCCGGATTATACTCATCGGTCAGCTCAAGGGTGGGCACCAGCAGCCGTAGCGTCTTGGCCAATGCGGGCCCGTTGTCGCCGAGCACCTGCTTGCCGGTGTCGGACAGTCCGATCACGCTGGTGAGGAAGGCGTCGAGCTTGTGCTGGTCGGTGACGATCGCGTCACTCAGGGTGCTGGTGTTTCGCACCGTATTCAGCAGTGGACCACTCGTGTCGGCATAGACCTTCACCATCTCGGGAGTCTGCCGCAGCAGTGCACGCAGCGACGGGAGTTCCGAGTTCACCTTGCCCAGATAGTGATTCATATCGACCAGAGCCTGTCCGAGCTTCTCGCCATGCCCGTTCAGACCGGTCGCTATCGCGCTGAGTGCCGCGTTGAGATCGGCCGGCCGGATCTGCGCGAGCACCTCGGTCAGATCCTGGAAGACCGTGTTGACCTCGACCGAGACGTTCTCCGTGGACAGCGTCTGACCGGCGCGCAGGTGGCTCCGTGACGGATTGTCGGGCATCACCAGTTCCACGCTCTTGGCACCGAAGACTGTGGGCGCGGCGATGCTGACCCCCACATTCTCCGGGATCTTGCCGATCCGGCCGGGATCCATCGCCAGGGTGAGAGTCGCGGTCCCGGGATCGTCGTAGGCGACGGAATCGACCCGGCCGACGGTGACACCGCGCAGCTGCACCTTGGCGTCGGCGTCCATCACGAGCCCGGCCCGGGGCGCCCGTACCGTCACGGTGTCGCTGCGGGTGGTGGCGCCGGTGAACATGGCCACCGCCAAGGTTGCCAGCCCGATCACCACCAGAAGCATTGCCAGACCGGCCAGAGGCCGGGTCAGTGCTGTACGCGTCGTCATGTCCCTAGCCCGAGAGGTTGAAGTTTCCGTTGGATCCGTAGATCGCCAGGGCCACCAGCAGTGTCACGGTGACCACCGCGACCAGCGAGGTCCGTACGGCGTCGCCCACAGCCACCCCGACACCCGAGGGACCGCCGCTGGCGAAGAATCCGAAATAGGTGTGGATCAGCAGGATCAGCAGCGCCATCACGAACGCCTGGACGAACGACCACACCAGGTCGAGCGGATTGAGGAAGGTGGTGAAGTAGTGCGCGTACAGACCCGAGGACTGCCCGAGCAGCACCACCGTGGTGAAGCGGCAGGCGGCGAACGAGGCGATCAGCGCGATGGCGTACAGCGGGGCGATCACGATCATCCCCGCGGCGATCCGGGTACCGACCACATACGCGATCGGGTTGATACCCAGCGATTCGAGGGCATCGATCTCCTCGTTGATCCGCATCGCCCCGAGTTGCGCGGTCGCACCGGCCCCGAATGTGGCGGCCAGACCGATACCGACGACCACGGGGGCCGCGATTCGTACGTTGATGAATGCCGACAGGAATCCGGTCAGCGCCTCGATGCCGATGTCGCCGAGCGAGCTGTACCCCTGCACCGCCAGCGTGCTGCCAGTTGCCAGGGTGAGGAATCCGACGATGACGACGGTACCGCCGATGAGTGCGAGATTGCCCGCACCCATGCTGGTTTCGGCGATGAGCCGGATCGTCTCGCGCCGATAGTGGATCGCCGCGTGCGGCACACTGCGCAGCGCACGCGCGTAAAAGATCGCGTGGTCTCCGAGCCGGCCGAGACCGACTATCGGCCTGCGGAGCTCACGGTTGATCCGCGGGTGGCGGACGCTCGGAATCAGTGACGGAACAACTGCCATGACCTGCTCACCTACTCAATTGCACACCGACGGCGGTGATCACGACGTTCACAACGAACAGCGCGATGAACGCGTAGACGACGGTCTCGTTGACGGCGTTGCCGACGGACTTGGCCCCACCGGTCACGATGAGGCCGCGATAGCAGGCGACGATCCCGGCGATCAGGCCGAACGACAGCGCCTTGACCGAGGAGATGATCACCTCCTGGGTGCCCGTGAGCAGGGTGATTCCGGCCGCGAAGGCACCCGGATTCACCCCCTGCACGAACACCGAGAACACATAGCCGCCACCGATACCGATCATGCACACCAGGCTGTTGAGCAGCACCGCCACCAGCCCCGAGGCCAGCACCCGTGGAGTGACCAGGCGCTGTACCGGATTGATGCCCAGCACCTCCATCGCGTCGATCTCCTCGCGGATGGTCCTCGATCCCAGGTCGGCGCACATCGCGGTGGCACCCGCCCCGGCGACGATGAGTACCGTCACCATCGGTCCCACCTGGGTAACGGCGCCGAAGGCCGCCCCGGCGCCGCTCAGGTCGGCGGCGCCGAGCTCGCGCAGCAGGATATTGAGGGTGAAGCTCACCAGCACGGTGAACGGGATCGCCACCAGCACAGTAGGAATCAGTGACACCCGGGCGACGAACCAGGACTGGTCGATGAACTCCCGGGTCTGAAACGGCCTGTGGAAAGCGAACCGGGCGGCGTCCGCGGTCATCAGGAACAAGCCGCCGATCGCCTTGAGAGGCCCCGACGAGTACCGGGCGACGATACCGCCGCCCCCCGGCGCGGTGTTGGTGCTCATGCCTCTCCCCTTACAGCGATGTGTGATTCGGTTCCCGCGACGTCTGCTCCTACTTCAGGCAGGCGCCCGCATCGACCGGAACAGTGAGACCGGTGATGTACCGGGCCTCGTCCGAGGCGAGGAACAGTGCCACGTTGGCGACGTCCTCGGGCTCGACCCACGGCACCGGCAGCACGTGCATCATCTGCGACAGCGGCGCGAAGTCCTCCGGCCCCGGGTGTTCGAGGTCGGGGCGGAACATCTTGTAGGTGGCCTCGTTCATGATCATCGCGGTATTGACCTGCGACGGGTTCACCGTGTTGACCCGGATGTTGTATTGGGCCAGCTCCAGCGCCAGGGTGCGCATGACACCGACGACACCGTGCTTGGCGGCCACGTAGTGCCCGCAGAACGGGTACGACTTGAGGCCGCCCACCGAGCTGGTCAACACGATCGAACCGCCACGCCCACCCGCGATCATGTGCGGAATCGCCGCCTTGGCGGTGTGCCACACACCGGTGAGGTTGACATCGATCATGTCCCGCCAGGTCTTCTCGTCCATGTCGGCCAGGCTGTCACCGCCGGTGGCGATTCCGGCGTTGGCCACGACGATGTCCAGACGTCCGAGCTGCTCGACACCCGACTTCACGGCCTCGGTGAGACCGTTGAGATCGCGGACGTCGACCTTGGCGGTGACGACGCGGCGGTCCTGCGCCTTGACCAGTTCGGCCGTCTCGGCCAGGTCCTCTTCGCTCGAGAGATCGAAGGGTACGCCGTCGATGGGGGCGCACACGTCGATCGCGATGATGTCGGCGCCTTCTTCCGCGAGCCGGACAGCGTGTGCCCGACCCTGGCCACGTCCCGCTCCGGTGATGAAGGCAACCTTGTCCGCTACCCGACCAGTCATGAATCCTCCTGTGTGCTTGGATATTTCATTTGATGCAACGAGTTGATACGAGATCGCGACTCAGATGGTCGCCGGCAAAGTGTCCCAGCCCCGGACCGTCGACGTCGGCGAGAGCGCTGCCTGCGACAGGTCGACCTCCCACTCGGGGAACCGTTTGAGGATCTCCTCCAGTGCGATCCGGCCTTCGAGCCGGGCCAGCGCCATACCCAGGCACAGGTGCCGCCCGGCACTGAAGGTGAGGTGCGCCTTGATATCCCGATGGATGTCGAAGGTGTCGCCGTCGGGGAACTCCCGCGAGTCACGGTTGGCGGCGGCCAGCAGCATCAGCATCACGCTGCCCTCCGGGACCGTCTGTCCGTAGTATTCCACGTCGCGGGTCACGTACCGCGCGACGTGCGGCGCGGGCGGCTCGAAACGCAGCAGTTCCTCGATCGCGTTGGGGATGAGCGACGGATCCCGCGCGAGTTCGCGGCGCTGGTCGGGATGTTCGGCCAGAACCTTTCCGGACCAGCCGATCAGCCGGGTGGTGGTCTCGGCCCCGGCCCCGGCCACCACGTTCAGGTACGTGAGCAGTTCCTCGCGGCGCAGCTTGCGGACCACCCCCTCCTCGTCCTTGAACTCCACGTTGAGCAGTTCGGTCATGATGTCGTCCGATGGATGCTCGGCCCGCCAGTCGATGTACGCCTCGAAGTTGCCCGCGGTGGTCATACCCTCCTCGGCGGCCTTCATCGGCTTGCCGTCCTCGGTGCGCATCTGATCGTTGGCGAAGTCTCGGATGATGCTCTGATCCTCTTCGGGAATGCCCAGGAGCATACCGATCACCTTCATCGGCATCTGCGAGCCCAGATCCTTGACGAAGTCGAAGTTGCCGGTGCCCACGAGCGGATCGAGGCAGGCGGCACAGTAGTCGCGGATCTGGCCTTCCAGACCCAGCACCTTCTTGGGGGTGAACATGCGCGACAACAGCTTCCGGTGGATATCGTGGATCGGCGGATCTTCGAAGATCACCACGCCGGGCGGGATCGGGATGTTCGCCTTGATCAGTTCCAGGATGGCGCCGCGCGCCGAACTGAACGTCTTGAAGTCGACGAGCGCCGCATTGACGTCGGCGTACCTGCTCAACGCGTAGAAGTCGTGATCGGCGTTGTAATAGAGCGGCTGCTCTTCGCGGATCGCGGCGAACGCCGGATACGGGTCGGCGTTCAGCGTCAGATCATAGGGATCGTACTTCACATTGCTCGCGGTGCTTGTCACGGAATGGGCCTCTCGCATGGGCTGGGGTTGATGTTTGTAAATCCTTGGGAGCGTCTACTGCTCGGAGTTCACCGGGGAGGACGTGGATGCGTCTGCGGCGACGCGCCGGGCGGCGTCCGCGGCGGCGACGTAGGAGAAGATCACCGACGGACCGATCGTCGCGCCGGCGCCGAGATACTTGCGCCCCATCACCGACGCCGTGCAGTTGCCGGCGGCGTACAGACCGCTGATCACGTTTCCGTCGGTGTTCAGCACGCGCCCGGCCTCATCACACAGCAGTCCGCCGTTGGTGCCGATGTCACCGGGGTACATCGCGACCGCGTAGAACGGGGCCTTGGCGATGGCGCCGAGGCAGGCGTTGGGCCGGTGGGTGGCGTCACCCTGATAGCGTTCGTGATCGCCTTCACCGCGGTGGAAGTCCTCGTCCACACCCGTGTGGGCGAACCCGTTGAATCGTTCGACGGTTCGCGCCAACGCCACCGGGTCGATACCGCACTGGCGAGCCAGGTCGTCGAGGGTCGCGGCCTTCTTCATCACACCATCGGCGATCCATGTGCGCGGGGTCATCCCGGGCGCGGCCGTGGCGAAGGTGTAGTGCGAACGGTGCCGGGAGTCGATGATCAGCCAGGACGGCAGCGCACCGCCGGTCTTCTTCTCGTGGGCGAACATGAGTTGCCCGGCCTCCTGGTACGCGACCGCCTCGTTGAAGTACCGATTGCCGTGGGTGTCGACGATGATCGAGTGCGGTTTGCAGCGCTCGGACAAGGTCATCGACGGGGTTCCGTCGGCGAGCAACCATGAGGGCATCCACCAGCCCTCGTCCATCATGTCGGTCGCCGCGCCGATACCCATCGCCAGCCGCAGGACCTCACCGGTGTCGCCGGGGTTCGCGCTGGTCCACGCGACCTGCCCCGGCTGATCACCCGCGAACTCGTCGCGCATCCGCTGATTGCGGGAGAATCCACCGGCGGCGAGCAAGACACCACCGCGGACACCGATCCGCAGGGTCCGGCCGCCGCCTTTCCCGTCGCCGGGCGCACCCTTGTTCAGGACCGCTCCGACCACCGTGCCGTCGGCGACGACCAGTTCGACCAGCGACGTCTCGGTCCACACCGGCACGCCGCGATTGCCGAGCGCCTTGAGCAGGTGCGCGATGAGCGCGGCACCGTTGGTGACCAACTTCTTGCCGCGCAACCGGCCGCCGATGGTGCGGCGCATCACCCGCGCCATCACCGACATGCCCTTGCGCGTACGAAGATTGGACACGTACCCGGCCTCGTAGGTGTACATGGTGAGGTCACCGGCCACCGGGGGACGCAGGAGCCCGGCCTGCTCCCCCAGCTCACGGGTATCGAATGCCACCGCTTCCACCGACCGGGACCGTGCGTGCCCGCCGACCACACCCCGGGCACCCGAGTAGTAGTCGCTGTAGCCCTCACAGCGCACGAACCGCACGCCTTCGTCCTCGAGGAAGTCGAACATCTCGTTGCCGGCGGTCAGGTAGGTTTCCCGCCGCGCCTGCGACGACGCCGGTGAGCACTCTTCGGCCTTACCCGCCACCGAGTCGAAATAGGCACGGGCATCGTCGAGCGAATCCGGCACGCCTTCGCGCTTCATCAGCGGATTGTCGGGGAGCCAGACGATTCCGCCGGACATCCCGGTCGAACCGCCGATCTTGTCGGTCTTCTCGGCCACCACGACGTCCAGGCCCAGGGCCGCGGCGCGCAGGGCGCCGACCAACCCTCCACCGGATCCGATCACCAGTAGGTCCGTGACGTGGTCCCATTCGGGCATTGCGATCCTCGTTCGTTGAAATCGTTGCGGGGCTGGATTGTCGAGCTCGGTGGCCTGCCAGGTGACAGGGACCTACCAGGTGACGGGGACCTACCAGGTGACAGGCAGCGTGTACACGCCGTAGGCGAGCCTGTCGGACTTGAACTCGATGTCTTCGATCGGGCATGCCACGGCGAGGTTCGGCGCGTGCCGGAAGATCGACTTGAAGACGATCTGCAGTTCGGCGCGGGCCAGCATCATGCCGATGCACTGGTGCGGACCGAATCCGAACCCCGTGTGCTGCACAACATTACGCCGAAGATCGAGCTTCTCGGGGTTCTCGAACGCGCGCGGATCCCAATTGGAGGAGGCCAGCTCGACGATCACACCGTCGCCGGCTTTGATGGTCTGCCCGGAGATCTCGATATCATCGGTGGCGATCCGGCGCTGCCCGTTGTGGATGATGCCCAGATACCGCATCAGTTCTTCCACGGCGTTGGCGATGACATCCTCGTCCTCGGTCTCCTTGATGATCGCGAGCTGCTCCGGATTCTGCAGGAGCGCGAGCACGCCGAGGGAGATCATGTTGGCACTGGTCTCATGGCCGGCGATCAGCAGGCCCAGACCCATCTGCGCGGCCTCGGCGGCGTCGATCTCCCCGTCCCTGGCCCGGATCGCGAAGTCACCGATCACGTCGTCGGTGGGTTCGGCCATCTTCTTTTCCACCAGCTCGTACATGAACATGAACATGGCCGCGAAGGCCTCCATGTTCTGCTCCGGCGTGGCATACCGGTCGACACTCTTGACCGCGTTCTCCTGGAAGAAGCCGTGGTGCTCGTAGCCGATGCCCAGCATCTGCGAGATCACGATCGAGGGCAACGGAAGTGCCAAGGACTCAACAAGATCCGCGGGCTTCGGGCCGGACAGCATGTCCGTGATCAGCTTGTCGGTGGTCTCCTGCAGGAACGGTCGCAGCGCGTTGACACGTTTGGGGGTGAACGCCTTGGTCATCATCCGCCGGAAGTGCGAGTGCTGTTTGCCGTCGCTGTTGAACACCGATTTGGGGCGCATCGCGACATTGGCCTTCATGCCCTCGTTCCAGTGCGGAAAGCCCTCCTTGGACTCGTCCACACTGATCCGCGGATCCTTGAGCAGCGACTTGAGTTCGGCCAGACCGGTGATCAGCCACGGCTCGGTGCCGTCCCAGATCTCGACGCGGCTCACCGGGTTCTGCTCCCGCAGCACCCGTGTGCCCTCCGGCGGAGCGAACGGGCACCGCATGTCGCGTTCCATCGGGAAGTACGGTGCCGTGTCGTTGTGGACTTCTGTCACGGTCTCGGTCATGCGGGCGTCCTCGATCCTTGATTCCTGGGCTGTACGTATCGGTGCGTGCGTCGTGTCTATGTAGGTGTCTTGTGCGGATGCCGCAACCGCGGTCCGTGGCGTTCCGTCCAGGACTCCGGACCGCGCTATGGCGGGCTCGACGGGCTCTGGTCCGGGGCCGACGGCCTGATCCCGCCGGTGCAGGTAGGGCGTCATCTGTCCAGATGCTATGGACCCGTTCCGAACGTCCGCGATCGGCGGTCCCACTCATCGGTCAGGGCCGTGCCGTGGGCGGCGCCGCGATATGTCTCACGCCACGCCGCCCACAGCGGGTCACTACTCCGGAGAGGCCGACGCGCCGACGAGTTCGGTGTCACCCTGTCCGGAACCCTGCTGTCCCGGCCCCTGCTGTCCGGAACCCTGCTGTCCGGAACCCTGCTGGGCACCGGCACCGGTCTTCAGCTTGTTGGGCGGACCTGCCACGGTACCGCCGTCCACCGGGAGCAGCGTGCCGGTGACGTACCCCGACCGATCGGAGGCGAAGAACAGCGCCGCGTCCGCCACGTCCTCGGCCGTGCCTTCGCGCTCCAGGGGCCGGTTGGCCGCCATGACGGCCCGCACCATCGCGGTGAACGCCTCGACGTCGGCGCCCATCTTGGCCGCCGAGGCGGCCAGGATCGGTGTGGGGATGTTGCCCGGAGCAATGGTGTTGACCCGGATGTTGTGCTCGGCCAGTTCGATGGCCACCGACTTGGAGAAGTGAATGATGGCGGCCTTGGAGGCACGGTAACTCATCACGCTGCCCCCCGCCTGGATGCCACCGATGGAGGAGATGTTGACGATCGATCCGCCGCCGGTCTCCACCATGCGCCGTGCGGCGGCCTGGGTGCCGGCCATCGCTCCGAGCATGTTGACGTCCATGACGCGGCGGAAGTCGGCCAGGTCGTCGTCGAGGAAACTCGGGTGCATCGCACCGGAGACGCCGGCGTTGTTGACCATGACGTCGATACGACCATGGGTGGCCACGACGTGATCGACCAGCGACGCCAGCTCGGCGGGTACGGCGACATCGACACGGACGAACTCCGCCGCGTCCCCCAGCCGTTCGGCCAGCGCGGCGCCGCCCGCCTCGTCGATGTCGGCGATGGTCACCTTCGCGCCTTCGGCAATGAATTTCTCGACAATGCCTTCACCCAGACCCGAGGCGCCGCCGGTGACGACTGCGATCTTTCCTGACAATTCATCGGCCACTTTCCGGCCACCCTTCGAAGTCGATGTAACGATAACGGGAGAAATATCGGCGTTGATACAAGCAATCGGCCATAGACCGATTTCCGGTCATGCACCGATATTCAAAGGAGCCCCGGTCCGGGTGTACTCCGCGGCGCAGCTACCCGGTCTCGCCGCATCGCCATGCGGTGTCGGCGTGCGGTAGCAGACGTCGCCGCTGATCCAAGGCCCCCCTGAACGATCGGTGCAGCACCTCACGAAGATTTCTGACTGTGGCGCATGTCTCATCTGCCCCTAGCAGGGTGGCAAGTGGCCGAAAGTTTGTCAAGCGATTGATTGAACTTGTAGAGTGGGTCGCACTCGTATCACCGAGTAGCGAAGCACGCGGCCGCAGGCCCACCCACGCGGCAGGCTCACCCACACGGAGCGGCCCTGAATCCGCCGGCGGGGTCCGGCCCAACCGGCCGCGAGGCGGACCAAGGGCCTCCCTGCCGCAGTGTCATCGCCCCGACCTCACCCGCCAGCCCGCCGAGACAAGATCAGTAAACTTTCTTCAATGACAAGAGGTACCGTCAGCGTCTCGCGCCCGCACCCTTCATCCGGCCCGAAGCGACGACCGGACCCGCAAGAGAGATAGGCAAGGTCACCGACCATGACGAGCAACCTGCGCGCCACCGGGGACACATCCCCGAGTGAGGACACCGCTGAGCCGCCGGCCACCCGGCGCAGCAAGAAGGAAGCCACCAGGGAGCTGATCCTCGACACCGCCGAGCGCCTCTTCGCCGAGCACGGCATCTACGCGGTATCGAACCGTCAGATCGCCGAAGCAGCAGGTCAGGGCAATACCGCCGCCGTCGGCTATCACTTCGGGAGCCGCACCGAACTGATCGAGGCGATGGTCTCCAGATTCCACACGAGTATCGAGCCCGCGCGAGAGGCGATGCTCTCCGAGATCAGCGGTTCGCTCAATGTCCGCGACTGGCTCGACTGCCAGGTCCGCCCGATCATCGAACGTTTCGACGAACTCGGCGCACCGACCTGGTTCGCCAGAGTCGGCACCCAGATGATGACCGATCCCGAGTTGCGCACCATTTTGATGGAATCGTCATTCGCCCAATCTCCGACACTGCATGCGTCGGTGGACGGCCTGCTCAAGTGCCTGCCGTTCCTGCCCGTACAGGTCCAGCCCGAACGCATCGACTGCTCGATGTTCCTGATCATCCAGATGTGCGCTCAGCGCGAGCGCGCCCTGGCCAACGGAGAACCGACGATCCGGGCATCGTGGTCGGAGATGGCTACCGGCCTCGTCGATCTGCTCGTCGGCATCTGGACCGCGCCCGTCACTCCGGTCTGACGCCCACGCAACCCTTGGCACACCTCTGGCCTGCGGATTTCCGCAGGCCAGAGGTGTGTCCGAACCCCGATTCAGGGTAAATCAAGCAGTTGATTGACTTTTGCCCTGTGATGCGCTTCACTTGGGACATAGGTCACGGGTTATCCCAACCAACGACCCTGACACCGACAGAAGGCCGGCCCACTCCACGGGCCGAACCCGCCCCGCGCCCGACAACCGGCCAGGCACGGCCCACTACGGCCGGACGCGGCGAATACAGACCGATTCCGACATTTGTCACAGACTCCACAACCGCTTTTTTCTTTCACCAGAACCCATGCGCCACACACCCGCGGACGTATCGGCTTTCCGATTCCCCGCGGCCGACACCAGGGATACGAGCGATACATGACCGACATTTCCGCCAAGCAGGACACGAACGGTGCGAACGGAATGGGTGGTTACCAACCACCCAGCGCCGAAGAAATCATTCTTTATGCGAAGGATCCCGCGACCAAGATCGCGACGATCACGTTCAATCGGCCCGACCACCTGAACGCGCCCACCGCCGACGCCCGCCTGCGCTACGCGGACCTGCTGCACCGCGCCGAGATCGACGACGACGTCAAGGTCGTCGTCATCCGGGGCGTCGGTTCCAACCTCGGGTCGGGTGCCGACATCCCCGAGGCCATGGCGATGTCGATGGATCCCAGTGCCGAGGGCTGGCTGCGTGAGCTGCGGGTCGACGACGCATCCGCCGTCAATTTCCCGCCGATCGGGTCGTTCCGGCACGGTTCTGCCATCACCCAGTGGTATGCGAACGCGGCCGCGGGCTGCCGCAGCCTGCAGGAATTCAAGAAGATCTCCATCGTGGAGGCCAAGGGCTACTGCTACGGCTGGCACTTCTACCAGGCGGCTGACGCCGACCTCGTGATCTCCTCGGATGACACGCTTTTCGGACATCCGGCGTTCCGCTACATCGGCTTCGGGCCCCGCATGTGGACCTGGGCACAGACGATGGGCATCCGCAGGTTCCAGGAGATGGTCTTCACCGGCCGGCCGTTCACCGCCCAGGAGATGTACGACTGCGGTTTCGCCAACAAAGTTGTCACCCGCGACCAGCTTGAGGCCGAGGTGGACAAGTACGCCCAGGCCTGCGCGCGCAATCGGCCCACCGACACCATCTTCATGCAGAAGATCTTCTTCGAGATGATGAAGCAGAATCAGGGCGAGTATATGGGCAGCATGCTCACCGCACTGTTCGAGGCGGTCGGCAATCATGCCAAGCCCGATGCCTCCGAACTCACCCTCGACGAGGACACGTTGTCGGCCGGAATCAACAACGCGGTCAAGGACTTCGACGAGGGATTCCCGCCGGACTTCCGGCTCAGCAAGTCAGCCCGGCGCCGGCCGGAATGATCTGCCCCTGAGCGGCCTGCGCCGAACAGTCCGCCACACCCCGACCTCTGACCGTCAGTTACGGAAGGCTTCGCATGTCCGCCCCGGCTCCGCTTCATCAGTACCTCATCGTCGACCTGTCCGCGGGCATCGCGGGCGCCTACTGCACAAAACTCCTCGCCGACGGTGGCGCGGAGGTCGTGAAAGTGGAAACCCCACAGGGTGATTCGCTGCGTTCCTGGTCGGCATCGGGTGCCGATGTCGCCGCCGGCACAGACGGGGCCCTGTTCTCCTATCTCTCCTCCTCCAAGAAGAGCGTTGTGGTCGACACCGACGAGGCCGATCGCCTCGGTGCTCTCCTGGGTTCGGCCGACGCGGTGATCTGGTCGCGGGAATCACCGTTCGCGACGGTCGAGTCCCTGACCCCGGCGGCACTTGCGGCCGCCCACCCGCACCTGGTGGTCACCGCGATCACCCCGTTCGGCCTGGAAGGTCCGTGGAGTGACCGCGCGGCAACCGAATTCACGGTGCAGGCATGGTCGGGCGGCGTGATCGGCCTGGGCCGCGGCGCCCCCGATCGCGCACCGATCCACGTCGGTGGCCAGATCGGCGAGTGGTTCGGCGGCGCGTACGCCTCGGCCGCGACCCTGGCAGCCCTGCGCGCGGCCGGCAAGACCGGACGAGGACAGATCGTTGACCTGTCCACACTCGAGACCGCCGTCGCCGGACTGACCTACCATCCGGTCACATTCCTGGAGATGCGGAAGCGGCCCTTCCGGTCCGAGCGCTCGATCTTCGTGCCCGGCGTCGCCCAGGCCGCCGACGGCATGGTCGCCCTCGGCGCGGCCACCGCACAGCAGTGGTCGGATCTGTGCGTACTCGTCGGCCATCCCGAATGGGTGGATCCCGAAGCACCACTGGCGATCACCGCCCGCGCCGGTGAGCTCGCCCCGCAGATCTATGAATGGATCGCCGAACGCACCGTCGAGGACGTCGCCGACCAGGCCTCCGCCTTCCGTATTCCCAACTCTCCGGTGATCAACGGCGCCAACGCCGCCGACACGGCGCACTTCCGGGAACGCGGCACCTTCATCAAGAACCCCACCTCCGGTTTCAGCCAGCCGGACCGGCCCTACGCGATGTCGGCGTTCGACCTGCCCCGACCGGAGGCCGCGCCCCGGCTCGGCGAGCACACCGACATGCTCTCCGAGCACCGCGAGACCAGGGTCGCCGCCGACACCCCGGCGGTATCCGGACTGCCGTTCGAGGGTATGCGGGTGCTCGATATGACGGCGTTCTGGGCCGGGCCCTCCTGCAGCCACATCCTGGCCACCCTCGGCGCCGAGGTCATCCACCTGGAGTCGACGTCACGGCCCGACGGCACCCGGATGATCGCCGGTGTCCCGATGACCGACGAACTGTGGTGGGAGAAGTCCCCGATCTTCTCCGGTCTCAACACCAACAAGAAGAGCATCACCCTGAACTTCCAGACCGAACGTGGTCAGGAACTCCTGCGCGAGCTGATCAAGACCTGTGATGTGCTGGTGGAGAACTACACTCCACGGGTCCTCGACCAGATCGGCCTCGACTACGACGCCGTCAGGGCGCTGCGTCCCGACATCATCATGGTGCGGATGCCCGGCTTCGGCCTCGACGGACCGTGGCGGGACAAAGCCGCCTTCGCGTACGTCATCGAAGACGCCTCGGGCCTGACCTGGCTGACCGGCCACCCCGACCAGAACCCGGTGGAGCCGTACACCATCGGCGACCCCAACGCCGGCATCCATGCCCTCAACGGCCTGTTGATCGCCCTGGCCCACCGGGACCGCACCGGCGAGGGCACCCTGGTCGAGGCCAGCATGGTCGACGCCGCGCTCAACGTGGCCGCCGAGCAATTCATCGAGTACTCCGCATACGGCAACCTGCTCAACCGGCAAGGCAATCGGGGACCGGTCTCCGCGCCGCAGAACCTCTACCGGACATCGGGATTGGAAGAGCACGGGGGATTGGACGAGTTCGGCCGCGACGACAACTGGGTTGCCGTCGCCGTCGAGACCGATGCCCAGTGGGCCGCGCTGCGCCAGGCCATCGGATCGCCCGACTGGGCCACCGACCCCGCGCTGGAGACGGCGGCCGGCCGCCGGTCCGCACACGATCTCATCGACGAACGCCTGGGCGCCTGGTGCCGGGAGCGTTCCGACGACGAGGTCGTGAGCACCCTGTGGGAGGTCGGCGTCCCGGTGGCCAAGGTCATGCAACCGCATCGGCAGGCCGACCTCGAACAACTCCGGGCACGAGGATTCTTCGCCCAGGTCACCCACCCGGTCAACGGCACCGCATCGCACACCACCCTGCCGGTGCAGTTCTCCGGTGAGCCTGGTGGACACACGATGCGCCCGGCACCGCTGCTCGGTGAGCACAACACGGAGATCCTGTCCGGACTCGGACTGTCGGCCGCCGACATCGAGGCACTGGAGCAGGACCGGGTCATCGGCACCAAACTCGCCTTCTGACAACCACTTCTATTCAGCTCAGCCAACTCAACCGACTGTGAGGACGCGGATATGAAACCCACCGCAGGAAAACGGCTCTACAGCACCGTCGATACCACATCGGTGATCGTGGTGCGCTGGAGCACCGATGATCTGGACCTGACTTGCGGAGGTGCGGCCATGTCGGAAACGGCACCGGCCTCCCCCGGCACTCCACCCAAGGCCGGCAACACCGCGCTCGGCAAGCGATACGTCACCGACGACGGCGCCATCGAATTGCTGTGCACCACAGCCGGTGACGGGCAGCTCGCGGTCTCGGGCGCACCGCTGGCACCCAAGTCGGCCACACCGCTGCCTGCATCGGACTGACGCCATGACCTCGCTCATCGACAACTCGGTCACCGGCGCTGACATGAACGGACACCTCGCCCATCGCCCGCATGGCGCGGTCCCGGCCACCACCATCCCGGCCACCACCATCCCGGCCACGACGATTCCGAACGCGGCGAGTCGGCCCGATTCACCGCGCACGTGCACCGTCGCCGAGGCCGTCCGGTCCATCCGCCGCGGCGGATTCGTTCTGATCCACGACGACCCGGCCGGACCTTTCGACGTGGTGGGGGCCGCCGATCGGCTCACCACCCACCAGGCGGCCCTGCTGATCCGGCATTCCTCCGGGTTCGTTCAGGTCGCGTTCCGCGATGCCCGCGGCGACCGGCTCCGTATTCCGCCGATCGCCCCGACCACCGACCGAATGGCATCACAACAGTGTGTCGGGGTCGATGCCGCGGTAGGGATCGGCACCGGGATTTCGGCCGCCGACCGGGCCCGAACCATCCGGTTGCTCGGTGCGATCGATTCCACTCCAGACGATTTCACCAGACCCGGGCACGTCATGCCGATCCGGGTGGCCGCCGGCAAGCATGCCGACGATGCCGCCGCGGCCGCCCTGAATCTCGCCGAACGCGCCGGATCGGTGGCCGCGGTGTACGCCACGCTGGTCACCGCCACCGGCACCGGACTGCCCGACCTCACCGACGCAGCGGTATTCGCCGCGCAGCATGACATCCCGGTGCTGCATCGACATTCATTGCTGCCCAACCCGGGCCTGACCGTTTCGGAGGGAACGCTATGACCGCTCTGCTGGAGAACGACACCGACATCGCCCCCCAGTCCAACCTCCCGCTGTCGATGGTGGAGCGGATGACGCTGATCATGGAGGCCTTCGACAAGCCCCTGGCGCGACTCACGCTCGACGAGGTCACCCGCCACACCGGTCTGCCGAGGTCGACGGCGCATCGCATCCTCGACCAGTTGGTGCAGTGCCGCTGGCTGATCCACGCCAAGACCCATTACAGCCTCGGCAGCCGGGCGCTGACCCTGGGTGGACGGGAACTCGCTCAGCACGAACTGCGTTCGGCCGCCTCGGGTGTCCTACAGGCACTCGCCTATCGCACCGGCGCGTGTACCCACCTGGTCACGCTCGCCGGCACCGAGATCTATTACCTCGACATGTTCGGCGGCCGTCCCGAACACCGGCTCAGCTCCCGGGTGGGCGGCCGGGCACCGGCCCACCGCACCGCCGCCGGCAAGGCGATCATGGCCGGCATGGCTCCCGAGTACGTCGACAACCAGATCATGAACGCCGCACGCGGCACCGGTGCTGTCCAGACCATCGATGATGTCGACGCGCTCCACCGCGAACTGGCCCGTATCCGCTCGCGCAACGGCCTCGCGGTCGAACGTGGCGAGCTGATTCCCGGACTGGCCTGCGTGGGCGCGGCGGTGCGCAGCAATGACGGTCCGGTGGGCGCCATCTCCGTTGCCGCGCGCGCCGATGCCCCGCTGGAGCCGATCGCGCCGCTGGTTCTTCATGCCGCGCGCACCATCTCCGACGCACTCGCCGCCGGTACCGCGACCTGGTGACCGCATAGAAGCTCGATCATCACCGCGAATCCCCACCTCTACTCCTGCGAATTCCTCTCCTGCGAATGAGAATTCACTGATATCGACGTACACAACCGAATAGCCGCACACACGAACGCGGCTGAGGAATTCTCCTCAGCCGCGTTCATCGGTGTGCGGCTACTGAACGACCTGCAGATCGGTGGCGATGCCCTGCTCCAGGTTGACCACGATCATGCCCTTACCGCAGACCGCCTTGAACTGCGGCTGTGCGGTTCCGTCACAGGTGAAGGTAAGACCGTGTGCAGCGGGCAATTTCACGTCCTTGGCGGTTGTGATCGCCGTGATCACGGCTGCGGGCGAGGTGTCCGAACCGTCCAGCGATTCGGTGGCCCGCACCAGTCCGAGGACGCCCTGATAGCCGGAAACGGCGTATCCGTGTGCGTCGGTCTCGGGCGTGTACTTGTCCATCACGGCCCGGTACAACTGGCTTTCCGGATCGTCGGAACGGGTGTCGGCGGTGGTGAAGACCTGCGTGCCGTTGAGCGAGTCACCCACCGACTTGTACACCTGGGCGTCGGCGCAGGACTGCGGCGTCATCTTCTTGACGTCCGCCCCCAGCGTGCCCAGGGACTTGAACACGGCCGTACACATCGCGGTGTTGCCGATGACGATGACGCCGTCGGTCTTGTCCGTCAGACCCGCACTCACCTGCGGTGTCACCTCGGGGGTGCCGGCCGGGATCCGCACGATCTTGAAGTCGATGCCGGCGGCCTTGAACGCGGGGGTCGCCACCATCTGCAGTCCGGTCAGGCTCGCCGGAACGTCGATGGCGTAGGCCGTCACGCTCTTGAGATTCTCCTGGGCCGAGAACTTGGCCATGTACTGGTAGGCACCCGAGGCACCCGACCAGATGAAGGCGTTGTCCGACATGATCTCCGAACCGGCGCCCGCCACCGCGGTGTAGGGGATCCCGGCCTTGGTGATGATCGGTGCCATCACCGTGCTCATCGACGTGGCGGTCACCACCACGGCGCTCACCTTGGCCTCGACCATCTGGTTGGCGCATTCGCGGGCCGAGGCGGTGTCTTCCTTGTTCTTGCAGACCACCAGCTCGATGGGCCGGCCGCCGATACCGCCGAGGTTCTCGTTGGCGTACGTGGTCGCCGCCTCGGCCGCCGCACGGTTCTCCGGCATCGAGATCGCCGGACCGCCTTCGGGGTTGATCAGACCGATCTTCACCGGTGCGCCGGAGGCCGCCTTGCCGGGGAAGGATCCCTCCGGCGCGGTCACCGATGCCGACGACGATCCGGTCGAATCGTCGTCGTCGCTACCGCAGGCGGCCAGACCGGCGGTCGCAACCACCGCAACGGCGGCCGAGGCCACCACCGCACGCATCCTCTTAGTTCTCATCTGCTGCCCGCGTCCTATCTTGAAAAGTCCGGTGTTCCGGACTTACCCGTTATTGATCCCCCCTCTTTCAGGAATGTCCCCCGCACCCGGTCTCGGTAGCCGTGCGGTTACCGCGAGCGGGTACGGGAGACATACCCTGTCGAACCCCCGGAACGAGGTATCCCCGACCCCGCCGGTGCTCAGCGCACCGACACCCCGGCCATATCCCCCGCCTCACGCCACTGCTTGAGAATGTCGAAGAACGCGATCGGCCCGCCACCGTATCCGGCGACCAACAGGCTGTCCGGGTTCTCGTTGTCACCTTCGGAATCCAGGTAGCTGGGGGTGCAATCGAGGAAGAACTGCTTGCCCACCACGGTGCTGTCGGCCATCGCGGTGCACCACTGGTCCTCCGCGTCCTGCTCGGCCTCGATCACGCCACCGCCGAGTTCACGCCACCGTCCCAGGATGTAGGCCAGATGACCGGCCCGTTCCTCCGCGGTGTGCACGTAGTTCGGTGCGATACCGGACTGCGTGTATCCGAGGAAGAAGCAGTTGGGAAAGTCGTGGCTCTGCAGGCCGTGCAATGTCCGCGGCCCCTTGGCCTACTTGTCGCTGAGCTTGATCCCGTTGCGGCCCACGATGTCGAAGCCCGCGCGTTTGGTGTAGTTCGTGCCTACCTCGAAGCCTGTCGCGAAGATCAGCGCGTCGACCTTGTACTCGGTTCCGTTCACCACCACACCGTCGGTGGTGAGGCGTTCGATGCCCTGACCGTCGGTGTCCACGAGTGCCACATTGTCTCTGTTGAACGTCTGCAGGTAGCTGTCGTGGAAGCTGAGCCGCTTGCACATCCGCTTGTACCAGGGTGTCAGGGCCTTGGCGGTCTCCGGATCATCGATGATGTCGGCGATGTGCGCGCGCACATTCTGCATCGACTTGAAGTCCTCTTCGTAGAGGAATTCGCCGATGTCCTCCATCGTCATCGGTTCGGTGCGCCGCGCCATCTCCCGCAGCACCGCCGGTGTGGTCAGGTCGTTGGACACCTTGGTCCAGCCGTCCGAGACCAGATCCACCTCTGCACCGGTCCCGGAGGTCCAGTGGGTGAAGTTCTCGATCCGCTCCTTCTGCCAACCGGGCTTGAGACCCGCCGCGAATTCGGGAGGGGTGGGGTGATCGCCACGCACGTCGACGGCGGCCGGGGTACGTTGGAACACGTACAACTGTTTGGCGAAACGCCCGGTGTGCGGCACACACTGCAACGCGGTCGCACCGGTGCCGACGATGCCGACCGTCTTGTCGGCCAGCTTGGTCAGCTCCCAGTCCTCTTCGCCGCCGCCGGTGTAGCCGTAGTCCCACCGGCTGGTGTGGAAGGTATGTCCGGCGAACTCGTTGATTCCGGGGATACCGGGGAGTTTCGGACGGCTCAGCGGCCCCGGCGATACCACGACGATGGACGCCGTGATGGTGTCGCCGCGGTCAGTGGTGACCGTCCAGCTTCCGGCCGCCTTGCTGTCTACCGCACTGCCGTCTCCGGCCGCCCCCTCGTTCCACTCCATCCCGGTGACGGCGGTCTGGAACAGCGAATTGCGGTACAGGTCATACTTTTCGGCGATGCGCACACAGTGCTTGCGGATCTCGGGCCCGAACGCGTACTTGCGTTCGGGAATGTAATCGAGTTCCTCCAGCAACGGCATATACACGTATGCCTCGACGTCACACTGGGCACCGGGATACCGGTTCCAGTACCAGGTTCCGCCCACGTCGCCGGCCTTGTCGACCATCCGGATGTCGTCGAAGCCGGCCTCGCGCAGCCGGACCGCGGCGATCAGGCTGCCGAGTCCGGCACCGATCACCAGAACCTGCACCTGGTCGTCGACGGGTTCGCGTTCGACGCGTTCGGTGTACGGGTCGTCGGCGTAGTGCGAGAACTCCGCGGTGACCTCGACGAACTGGTCGAGGCCGTCACGGCGCAGACGCTTGGCCCGCTCGAAGGCGTACTTGGCTCGCACCCAGTCCCGGTCATAGCCGTCCGGCTGCGGCCCGGGGTCGGTGAGTTCGGCTGCTGTCACGGCGCTCACTCTCCCGCGAAACGCTCACGCAGCGGCCGGGTGTCCGGCTTGCCGCGGTAGATGCCGCGATCGATCAGACGAGGAACCACCTCGGCCACGAAGTCCCGCACACCGATCACGTTGGTGGGGAACATCAGGTTGAAGCCGCCGATCTGTCCGTCCGCGTGCCACAGCGCGAGGTCGTCGACGAACTCGTCGTAGCTGCCGACGAACTTGCGATGCTGGGCACCACCGCGCGCCAGCGACTGCGCGGTGACGTCGCGGACCGTGGCACCGGGGTTCTCGGCGATCCAGTTGTAGAGACCCAGGTAGTTGCCGTAGGTGCTCTTGATGGTGTCCTTGACCGTCTCCGGGTGCGGGATCTGATCGAGCGGGAACGGATCGTCGATACTGTCGAAGGTGAAGTCCAGCCCAAACTGCACCAGCGCGAACGGGGCGTACAACTCGTACGGCACGTTCTCGTCGAGGGCACGCATCAGTTCCTCGGCCTCGGCCCGGGTCTTGCCCAGGTAGGGAACCAGGCCTGGGATCGCCGGCACACTGCCCGCGGCACGGCCGCGGGCCACCAGGGCCGCGTCGAGTTCGGCGCGGTAGTCGGCCGCCTGTTGCCGGGTGGTGGCGTTGGTGAACACCATCTCGGCGTGCTTGGCGGCGACCGCGATGCCCGGACCCGATCCGCCGGCCTGCGCGATGAGCGGCCGACCCTGGGGGCTGGGTGCCACATTCAGCGGTCCGAGCACCTGGAAGAAGTCGCCGCGATGGTTGATCTGTTCGGAGTAGAAGCGCTTGATCTGGTCGGCGTCGATCCGGACCTCACGCTTCTCCCACAGGGCGGTCACAATGTCGAGAAACTCGTCGGCGCGCTTGTACCGGGTGATCCGGTCCAGGTGCGCCTCCATGCTGTAGTTCTGCGCCCACTCGTCACTCACGCTGGTGACGGCGTTGAATCCCGCTCTGCCGTCCGAGATCTGGTCGATCGAGGCCAGCAGCCGGGCCAGGTTGTACGGGTCGTAGAACGAGCATGACGCCGTGGCGATCAGTCCCAGGTACGAGGTTTCACGGGCCAGCGCCGCGAACGCGGTGATGGGTTCGGGCGGGCCGCCATCGGGGGCGGGCGAGCCGGCGGTACCGGCGATGTCGCCCAGGAACATCGCCGTGAAGTAACCCTCCTCGGCGGCCTTGCCCATCTCCGAGATCGGCAGATAGGCGTTCTGCCGGTCCGGCCCACCGCCGTGGTCGCGTTCGTAGGCGAGCACGCCCTGGTGGTTGTTGATCTCGTTGCCCACGAGATTCAAATGCAAATACCGTTGTCCTGCCATCTGATTCCCTGCTTGCGTATCGGTGGTGATTGGTGTGTGAACTGGTGGGACGTCAGGCCACGGGAGCCGCGTCCTTCTGCCCGATCAGCGATGTCAGCGAAGACACCGAATCGGTGGAGGTGGCCATCTCGCCGCCCATGGTGACGTCGAGTTCCTGGCCGAACCAGGTCGAGCCGTCGCCATTGGTCATATCCCAGCCCAGCGCCTTCCAGTCCGGATCGAAGATGTGGTAGCCGCCCGAGTACAGCTCGATGCGGTGTCCCGAGCCCGGCTCACGTAGGTACAGGTACATCGCCTGGCCGACACCGTGCTTGCCCGGGCCGCAGTTGAAATGCACATCCAGGTCGCGAAGGGTGTCGGCGGCGACCAGCAGGTCGCTGTGGTTCTCCAGGTTGAACGCGATGTGGTGCAGCTGATTGTCCTTGTTGTTCAAGCTCATCGCGATCGCCAGGTCGTGCACCTGCGAGGTGACGGCCGACCACGATGCGACCAGCATCTCGGGGTGATCGGGCACGTGCACGAACTCACGCCGCTTGAAGCCCAGCGAATCCTGCAGCCACTGCTCAGCCTTGCCGATGTTGTCGAAGCCGGCCTGGATGTTGTAGTGATCGAGCCGGCGCACGCCGAGCCCGCGACGGCGTGAGGAGTTGCTCAGCAGCCTCGACCGGATTTCCTCGGGAGCCTCCGGGGCATCGATGTCGTAGTACAGCTCGAACGTGTGCCCGGCGTGCGGAACGACGAAGCGGATCGCGGTGCCGCGGCCGGCCTGATGTCCGGACGGCAGTTCCACCACCTCTACCTCTTCGGCGAGGAGCTGGTTGTAGAACAGTTCGACGTCCTCGGGCCGGGAAACCCGGAAACTGTAGGAGTCGACCGTGGCGGTGTCGCTCTGGAACAGCACCAGCGAATGGTGCTTGAGCTCCTGGTACCCCCGCAGATAGACGGTGTCGCCGACGCGCTCCACCTCCTCCATGCCCAGGGTGTCACGGAAGAAGCTCAGCGAGACCTCGAGCTGCGGGGTACCCAGCGCGACCGCACCGCATTGGGCGAGTTGGGGGCGGTACGGGGGCAATTCAATTGCCATGGTCAGATCTCCTCACACTTTCGACAACAGGTGTCCGATGTATGCCGATGACCCTAGATTTGGTCGAATATGTTGCATAAGCAGTGATCTCGCTCACCGGGAAGGCAACCGCAGGTACGGACCTTCGCCACCACACTGTGGGACACAAGGTCATCGCGGACAGGCGCGGCGACCTGGGTTCCCAGCGAGCAAAGGAGATCCGTGCCGTGAGCATTCAAGAGGCACCACCACCGGCCGAATTCGCGGTCGACAAGTCATATCTGTACAAGTTCCAGCGATTCTCAGCATGGTCGGGCTTCCTGGTGATGGCCGTCCAGGGCGGCTGCTTCTTCATGCTGTCCAAGGTTCAGCCGCCGCTGGATCCTCAGTCGACCGCGGACCAGGTCAAAGAATGGATGATCGACAACCGGGCCGGCATCCTGTGGACGACGGTGATCTGCTCGTTCGTGATCCCGCTCGAATACTTCTTCGTCGTGACCACGAGCTGGCAGATGCGCCGCATCGAGCGCGGCTGGGGCGTGCTGACGATGAACCAGGTCCTGATGGGTGTGGTCGCGCCGATCGGATTCTTCTATCCGATGTTCATACTGTCGGCCGCGGCATACCGGGTCGAAGAACGCTCGCCGGAGATCCTGCAGTTGATGACCGACATCTTCTACTTCTCGTACGTGGGCTTCGCGTTCATCTTCTGCCTGCAATGCGTGTGCCTGGGCTGGGCCACGCTCATCGACAAGCGCACCGAGCCGGTGTTCCCGCGCTGGTTCGCCTACGTCAACTTCATGCTGGCGATAGTCCTCGCGCCCGGTGCGTTCATCTACCTGTTCAAGGACGGCCCGCTCGCCTGGAACGGCCTGTTCGCCTTCTGGCTGCCCTGCCTGGCGTACGCGGTGTGGAAGATCTCGACGCCTCTGCTGCTGCTCAAGGCCGTCGACTCCGAAGAGAAGGAAGCCGCCGAGAACCAGCTGCCCATGCTGGTCTGAGTCGGTTCGACATGATGAGGGGCG
>Ga0116175_1000375_pt1 | contig 32196 bp, 24 predicted proteins | sample AD_UKC125_MetaG_FD_89802 | JGI IMG/M metagenome (GOLD analysis project Ga0116175, IMG submission 89802) | Active sludge microbial communities of municipal wastewater-treating anaerobic digesters from USA - AD_UKC125_MetaG | ecosystem: Engineered > Bioreactor > Anaerobic > Digestate | place: USA... | reverse complement strand
TTGCGGCTTCTTCGCGCCCGGATTCTGGTACTGCTGCTTGCGTTATCGGAAAGACAGGGGCGCTCGAACGCTCATTTCACTCTGGCAGGATTCACGCCGGAATGAATTGTTCAGGGCCGACTAGTTATGCCTAGAGTGGAGCGGAGTGAGGCGCTATACATCACTAGCTCTAACGTTGAAAATCACCGGACGGCAAAAAGCGTAGCTTTTTGACGGTCCGGTGCATTGCAGTGTTAGACCCTTGCGCCATCGCATGCAAAGGACACACGACCGTTCTGGTCAATAGAAATGTGACCATGCTTCTGGAGGTCTGAGACGATGCGGTCTCTATCGGAGTCGGAGATTCCACCCTGAAATTGGAACATTGCTCCAATGGAGTTCAGTAAGGCGGGCTTCTTCGACGGTTTTAGCTTGAGTAGGCGCTCATATACATATTGCGTGAGATTTTCGCCGGAAGGCGCTGCGGATTTTCTGGCTTCAGGGTACTGCTCTTCTTCTTCCTTTCTCCCAAGCTGGATCAGGAGTTGGGCGAGCCGAAATTTGTCCCTGTAACTCAACTGCTCTGAAAGTTTCGCGATTTCATCGTAAGTCATGGCGTTTTCAGTGTTCCTGTGGGTAAAGGGTAGGTCTAACGTTTGAGCTCAGGCCGCGGCCCGTCAGGGCCGTCGCGCCTGCAGCGAATTGTTCGGCACCATGCCTCACACAAGAGGGACTAATTCTAGGTTTTCCTTTGAACCTATCTCAAGCAACCCCCTTGCTAACTTGTCCCCACGATGTTGGCTATTGGAAAAATTAAATGAGCATTTATATATAGATGATTCAGGAACTACTTCTTTTACCTTCGGATAGAAGGCCCTAATTTTCTGAAGTATTTCTCCGTCCTCATAGACGATGACTCGCTGTGCCTCCTTATGATCATCTCCAAGACCATCAAAAATTCTAGGTGACGAATCAAAAGTGAATGCTGGAACGCCATGCCTAACCGACATGCTCAACGCCAATCCGCCGCCGAGAGAGTGCCCACATACCGACAGCTTTTCTATCCCGTTAGATTCAACGTACCGAGAAAATACTTTGTTAGCTTTCTTATACTGATTGAATGGAGAAAACGGAAGGAAGGCAAGATTTGCGGTCAGGTAGTCTAACTTTGAATCAGTTCCACGGAACGCCCAGATCACTTTTCCTGAATCAGCGTGACGGTATATGTCGTACGCCAAACCGCCTATATGTTTCTCCTTTTTCTGCAGAAACCAACCAAGCTTCTCAACCTTGAAAACCTCACGATCATCGTGATGATAACAATTGGATGAAAGCATTGCGTAAATGGCGAATTCGGCGGCTGCGGAATTTGTGATTGGCTGGCCGCTGTATTTTCCTGTCATATTTTTCTCCATTAGTGATTTACTTCTCGTCTTGAGATTTCTTGCTTAAGCGATCAAAACAATACTCCAAAATCTCTCTCAACAACGAGAGACAAAAACGAATATTTTTTATCGTATCTGACCAGTACGATTTGGTGCCGAACGTCCGAGTTGAGCATCGCCGCGTTGTGGCAGCAGGGGATGGACTGGCGCTTGTCGCGGCGTATGCTCGAACGCTTCGTTAGGGCTTGCTTGCTGAGCTGCGGCCAACCCCGCTTGTGCCGCTTGCGGCACTGCGGGGAGGCCGCCAGCCAGCCGGCTGGCCAGCTTAGCAACCGTGACGGCACGACTTGGCGTGTCGATGCCCACCTCCTGCACCGCGTCGCGCCGTTGCACATCACGGCGGGGGGCGAGGCGTTGAACCATGCCCCCCCGGGGCCACACGGCAAGGGCGTAGAGCGTAGCGTCCCTTGCCGTGGGGAAAGGGGGCATGGTAGCCTCGCCCGGGCCCACGCCGGGGTTTTGGACGGCGCGTTGGCATCGCCCCCTTCCGGCCCTGCGCCCCATGCGCTCCATTTTTGGGGCTGTGCCCCACGGTTTTGTTTTTCCGTGGCAAGCGCGCGTGCCCGAATGTTTGCCCGTCAGGGCAAAGCCGAAGGCCAAGCCCAGAGCGAAGCGGCGGGCGCAGCACAGGGCACTCGCGCGCAGCGCTTGCCACGGGGTTTTGAGGCCGGTCACCGGCGGCGCAGTCCAGTGCCTTTGCGCTTGCGCTTGGCCGGGGGTGTGGGGGGCGGCTTTCACCTGGTTGATTTTCCCGTCCGGGTGTCCTTGTAACACCCGGACTTAGTGCCATGGGTGGCATAAACAACATTCCCATCAAACCCATTAACCATAGGGCTTGCAGCCCTGAAACCCTTCCGATAAACTCTTTCGTAGCATATTCGCATATTCGGGAGCAAAACATGGGTTCGGTGACGGTGAAAGAGGCGGCGGAACGCTTCGGGATTTCCGAGGCGCGGGTGTGCCAGTTGTTGCGTTCGGGGCGCATGGCGGGGCATCGGGCAGGGCCTCGGGAATGGCGGGTTTCCTTCCCGTGGCATGTTGAGCCAGGTCGTCGCGGGCCGGACTTCGGCGGCACCCGCAAAACGCGGGATGCGGCGCGGTAGGGATCGCCCTTGCCGTGTGGCGCGCCGGGGTTCATGCGCCCTAACGTTTGAGCTCAGGCCGCGGCCCGTCAGGGACGTCGGCCTGCAGCGAATGGTTAGCCGCCCGCATACCTATGCGGACTATATTTTTGACAATTCTCGCGCAAATATATCTGCAACCACCTTAAATCCATTTTTGCTTGGGTGAAGCTCATTTCCCCATGAGTCTTTGTATTTCTCGTTCCTCAGATCAGCCGACAGTGTCTTTCTAATATCAATATGACTTACATGCTTGAAAGCGCCTATTGAACAGACATCTATTAGCATCTTGTTCAAACGATCAATCAGCTCCTGCACGACCGCAGAAGTCTCAACCAAATTGTCATACCCTTTGCAGCGAAAGCTCGGCTCAAGCCAAGGGCCAGGCAACGGCCCAAAGCCACCGAGAAATCCTCGACCATCAGGAATGGCATAGTCATAACCATGCACAAATATTGGGATTTTCTTCCCAATTTTTTTCTCACACACTTCAGTGACCGCACTCAGAATTGCTATATATGAGTTCCTTACGCGGCAATCTATTACGCCCTTTACAACATCTTCATTTAAGTGCGGCATTTGGGATTGTTTGTGATTCAGCAACATAGCAAATTGATCGCCGCCGACATCATTTCCGCCACCAGACAAGAGTATCGCTTTCGGAATGACGCCGCTCCGCAATACCTTTTCAATCCTTCTGGTAAGTTCCTCTAACTGGCCGCTTCCAAATGCCATGTCCTCAACCGCGTCACCTTTGTGCGCAACAGACTCGACGTCATAACCATGATCGTCTTCCAAAAATCGAAGAACGTCATGTAACGGGTAGTCGAACCACGAGTCTCCTTCAGCAATTAGAACGCCCGTTGTGGCTCTTCCAATGAAATCGTCGCTAGCAAGTGGGCCTAATTGCATAGTCAGCCCGTTCTGGCGCTCAGCCCTTAACATATATGGCTTTGCCAGCAGATCGGTATCGCTCTGTCTTCGAGATGCCGCGTCTATCGCGCCTCTGCGTGAAGCAAGAGCCGAGCTTCTGAACTCCAGGACCGACATTGCTTGTTGCTTTCCTGCATCAATTGCTTTCATATCGTTTTCGAGCGTCATTGTTCGTGTCTCCTCCGTTACTTTATGGAAAGCCGCAAACTACAACTGGGCGGCTAACGTGGAGGTCACCGGCGCTGCGCGGCTTTATCGCGCAGCGTCCGGTGGACCGCAGGGTTATACCTTTGCCTCATTTGTTTGGTAGTAGCCGATGAGTTGGTAAAGGTCTTCGATGTATTTGACGAACTGCCCCATATTGGCCAAGAGAACCCCTTTGTCGAGATTGGGCGGTAGATGCGGGTGCCCAGCTTCGTTTCTGCATATGCGACAGAACTGGAAAATGTGTTCGATCTTGATCTCAAGGTCATTTGTCCAGCCGTACCCGGTGGGTTTGTTCTGTGAACTCTTGAATGACCCTTTGAACTCATCAAAGACACGAGAAATGAACTTGCCTGATGTGCGTGAGACGAATTTGCTTCGCAGCGTTTCGTCTTTGATGGCGGCGGTGTAGGTGTCGATCAAGAGATAAATTGCCTTTTCTGATGCGCCGCCCAACAGAAAAGCGCAGCCGAGATTTGAGCCAGCCTTGATGGTGACAATGGCTTCCTCGATGAATCTGACAATTATTGGGTCGATAGGCGGGACTCGCTCTTTCAGCACCTCAGGAAACCGCTCAATCTCAAACGGCAACATTTCACCAATGTTTTCTTCGTTCTCGATTGCCTTCTTGGCCTCAAGTAGTGCTTCCCGTAACTTGGACTCTGCTCCTTGAACCTGTACGGTCCCGGTTTCGTAGACCTTCACGACGCATGTGAATTTTCCGTTCTGAACGTCGATGCGTTTGCAGTTGGCCTCGGCCTTCTCGGTGTTGGCCCAGTGGTTCCGGTCAACAAACGACTTCATTTGCGAGTAATTCTTCTCTTGTATGTCAGACATGATCGGTGCTCATCGAAAGGTATAACGTTTAGTAGACACCTGGATCGGTGTCTACTTCTTCAGGCCGAGGTGTATACGAATGGAGATCGAGTGCTAACATTATGATTCTTCCATGCGCGCGAGAAATATAATGACCGGCGGCACACCTCTCTCTCCGCCGCCAAAACTGCTCGACCTGGTGCGTGATCGCCTTCGGGTGAAGCATTACAGCATTCGTACCGAAACGCAATATGTCCAATGGATTCGCCGGTATATCCTGTTCCATGGCAAACGGCATCCCCGGGACATGGGGGCCCCGGAGCTTGAGGCTTTCCTGACGCATCTGGCGGTCGAGGGGCGGGTGGCGGCGTCGACGCAGAACCAGGCGCTGTCGGCCTTGCTGTTTTTGTACCGCGAGGTGCTGGCGATCGATTTGCCGTGGCTGGACAAGGTGGTTCGCGCGAAAACGCCGCAGCGTCTGCCAGTGGTGCTCACGCGCCAGGAGGTGGCGGCGGTGCTCGGCCGCATGAGCGGCGTCCATGGCCTGATGGCGAGCCTCCTCTACGGAACGGGGTTGCGGCTGATGGAGTGCGTGCGCCTGCGGGTCAAGGATGTCGATTTCGAGCAGGCGGAGATCCTGGTGCGTGATGGCAAGGGGGCCAAGGATCGGGTCACCATGTTGCCGCAGTCGTTGGTCGCCCCTTTGCGCAGCCACCTCGAAGCGCGCCGGCGCCTCTATGACGACGACCGGGCCAGGGGGATGGCAACCGTGTATCTGCCCGATGCGCTGGAAAGGAAATACCCGAATGCCGCGGTCGACTGGGCGTGGCAGTACGTTTTTCCGTCCGGAAGTTACTCGCTCGATCCGCGCAGCGGGGCGGAGCGCCGCCACCACATCGACGAGAAGCTGCTGCAGCGCGCGGTGAAGAAGGCCGTGGTGGCGAGCGGCATCGCCAAGCCGGCGACACCGCACACGTTCCGCCATTCTTTCGCGACGCACCTGTTGCAGTCCGGTTACGATATCCGCACCGTGCAGGAACTGCTCGGCCATGCCGACGTGGCGACGACCATGATCTACACGCACGTGCTGAACAAGGGCGGGCGCGGCGTCATCTCTCCGCTGGATGCGATGTAAGGATGTCCGAAGACCTGTTTTCCACGGCCGCGGTAGCAAGCCGCCTCGCCCCGCTTGCCGAGCAGTTGCGCCCGCAGGTGCCGGACGAGGTGATCGGCCAGCAGCACCTGCTCGGGCCGGGCAAGCCGCTGCGCCTGGCGTTCGAATCCGGGCAGCCGCATTCGATGATCCTGTGGGGGCCGCCGGGGGTCGGCAAGACGACGCTGGCGCGGATGATGGCGACGCAGTTCTCGTGCGAGTTCATCGCGCTGTCGGCGGTGTTCTCGGGAATCAAGGAGGTGCGCGAGGCGGTGGCGCAGGCGGAGATGTGGCGTGACCAGGGGCGACGCACCATCCTCTTTGTCGACGAGATTCACCGTTTCAACAAGGCGCAGCAGGACGGCTTTTTGCCCTTCGTCGAGAGCGGGTTGCTGACCTTCATCGGTGCCACGACCGAGAACCCGTCGTTCGAGGTCATTTCCGCCCTGCTCTCGCGCGCGACGGTGTACGTGCTGAAGCCGCTCGATGAGGTGGAGATGGGGCAACTGTTCGACCGCGCCCGTGAGCGCGCGCTGGCCGATCTTTCCTTCGACGAGGCGGCGCGCACGCGGCTGGTCGGGCTCGCCGACGGCGACGCGCGCCGCCTGCTCAATGCCCTTGAACAGGTGCGGATCGCCGCCCGCACGGCGGGCATTGCCGCGGTCGACGGGCGTTTCGTCGAGGAAACCATGGCGCAGAGCCTGCGCCGTTTCGACAAGGGCGGCGACGCCTTCTACGACCAGATCTCGGCGCTCCACAAGTCGGTGCGCGGCTCGCACCCGGACGCCGCGCTCTACTGGTTCTGCCGCATGCTCGACGGCGGCGCCGACCCGCGCTATCTCGCCCGGCGCATCATCCGCATGGCCTGGGAGGACATCGGCCTCGCCGACCCGCGCGCCATGCAGGTGGCCAACGACGCCGCCGAGACCTACGAGCGCCTCGGGTCGCCGGAAGGGGAGCTGGCGCTGGCCGAGGCGGTGCTCTACATGGCGGTGGCGGCCAAATCCAACGCCGGCTACCTTGCCTTCAACGCAGCGCGCGCCTTCGTCAAGCGCGACGGCTCGCGGCCGGTGCCCGAGCACCTGCGCAACGCGCCGACCAAGCTGATGAAGGAACTCGGCTACGGCAAGGAATACCGCTACGCCCACGACGAGCCGGAAGCCTACGCGGCCGGAGAAACCTACCTGCCCGACGGCATGCCCGAGCCGGGCTGGTACGAACCGACCCAGCGCGGGCTGGAAGGCAGGATCGGCGAAAAGCTGGCGCACCTGCGCGAGCTGGACCGCAAGGTAAAGAAGTGATGGACCTGGCGCAGACCATCGCCCTGTCCGCCGGCCTCGCCTGGGCCAGCGGCCTGCGCCTGTACCTGGTGGTGTTCCTGGCCGGGACGCTGGCGCATTTCGGTTACCTCCACCTGCCGGAAACGCTGGCGGTGCTGCAGCATCCGCTGGTCATCGCCATCGCCGGCATCATGGCCTTTGCCGAACTGGTCGCCGACAAGGTGCCGGCCTTCGATTCGCTGTGGGACGGCTTCCAGACCTTCATCCGCATTCCGGCCGGCGCGCTGCTCGCCGCCTTCGCGCTGGGCGAGGCCGATCCGGCGTGGATGGTGGCGGCCGGGCTGATCGGCGGCACGATCACCGCCGGCACGCATTTCGCCAAGGCCGGCAGCCGGCTGGCGATCAACGCCTCGCCCGAGCCGTTCTCGAACTGGCTGGCTTCCTTCGGCGAGGAGGGCCTGGTGCTTGGCGGGCTGTGGGCGATGCTGGCGGCGCCGCCGCTCTTCCTGGTTCTGCTGGCGGTGTTTCTGGTGCTTGCCGGATTTGTCCTGCACAAGGTCTGGGGCTTGGTGGGCCGCGTGTTGCGCCGCGTATAATTTCCGGTTTTCGGCCGCCTGTCGCGGTCGACCGCGAAAAAACAGGAAAATCCATGCTCGACATCCAGCAGCTCCGCTCCAACCTTGACGCCGTTTCCGCCGGCCTTGCCAAGCGCGGCAAGCCGATCGACCTTTCCGAATTCACGGCGCTGGAAGCTGAGCGCAAGACGCTGCAGACGCGCACGCAGGAGCTGCAGGCGCAGCGCAATTCGCTGTCGAAGCAGATCGGCATGTTGAAGGGCAAGGGCCAGGATGCCTCCGCGGTGATGGCGCAGGTCGCCGCGCTGGGCGATGAGCTCAAAGCGTCCGAAGCGCGTCTCGGCGAACTGCTGGAGAAGTTCAACGCCATCCTGGCGACGCTGCCCAACATCCCGGACGACTCGGTGCCGGTCGGCAGCGACGAGACGGGCAACGTCGAGGTCAAGCGCTGGGGCACGCCGCGCAGCTTCGATTTTCCGGTCAGGGACCACACCGACGTCGGCGAGGCGCTCGGCCAGCTCGATTTCGCAACGGCGGCCAAGATTTCCGGTTCCCGCTTCTCGCTGCTCAAGGGCGGCGTCGCCCGCCTGCATCGCGCGCTCGCCCAGTTCATGCTTGACATGCATGCCGCCGAGCACGGCTACGCCGAGGTCTATGCCCCTTATCTTGTCAATGCCGCCAGCCTGTTCGGCACCGGCCAGCTGCCCAAGTTCGAGGAAGACCTGTTCAAGGTGCCGCGCGGCGACCAGGAACCGCTCTACCTGATCCCGACCGCCGAGGTGCCGGTGACCAACATCGTCCGCGACGAGATTCTCGCCGCCGAGGCGCTGCCGCTCAAGTTCGTCTGCCATACGCCGTGCTTCCGCTCCGAGGCCGGCTCGGGCGGGCGCGACGTGCGCGGCATGATCCGCCAGCACCAGTTCGACAAGGTCGAGCTGGTGCAAATCGTCCATCCCGAGCAGTCGACCGCAGCGCACGAAGAACTGACCCGCCACGCCGAGGTGATTCTCGAGAAGCTGGAATTGCCTTACCGCCGTGTCGTGCTGTGCACCGGCGACATGGGTTTTTCCAGCCAGAAGACCTACGACCTCGAAGTCTGGCTGCCGGCGCAGAATGCCTATCGCGAGATTTCGTCGTGCTCCAACTTCGGCGCCTTCCAGGCCCGCCGCATGCAGGCGCGCTTCCGCAATGAGAAGGGCAGGACCGAACTGGTCCATACGCTCAACGGTTCCGGGCTGGCGGTGGGCCGCACCCTGGTGGCGATCCTCGAAAACAACCAGCAGGTCGACGGCAGCGTGACCATTCCTGCAGTGCTGCGTCCCTACATGGGCGGGCTGGAAAAGCTCAATGCCCGAGCTTGAGGCCGGAACTGCCCTGCATGCCGACCATGTTCTCGACGCGCGTTGACACCGTCTGGTAAGGCGGCTGATTGCGGACGAGAATGTCATAGTAGGCGCGGATGTTCTCGACCAGCAAAACGGCCTCGCCGCCGCGCGCACGGCCTGACTTGACCAGTTCGTAGTATTTGCGCTGGGCCATCAACGGCAGGATCTGTTTCATTTCGTACCACGCTGCCGAATCGGCCCCCTGCAGTTTCGCCAGTGCCCGCGCTGCATTGAAATTGCCGGGGCCGATGTTGTACGAGGCGAGCGCCAGCCAGGTGCGGTCGGGTTCGGGGACATCTTCCGGTTGCATGTCCTTGAGCAGGTTCAGGTAGCGGGCGCCGCCGATGATGCTCTCGCGGGGATCGAGCCGGTTGCCGATGCCGAGGCGGTCGGCGGTTTCCTCGGTGAGCATCATGATGCCGCGCACGCCGGTCGGACTGGTGGCCTTCGGGTCCCAGTTCGACTCATGGTAGGCGACTGCGGCGATCAGGCGCCAATCGATCCCGGAAAGCGTCTGTGCTGACTGGAAATGCTTCCTGAACTTGGGTAGCAATGTTTCGATGCGACCCAGGAAGGTCACGATATCCGCCTGCTTGAGGCGGCGCACATGCCCGAAATAGCGGTCCTCGATCTTTAGCAAGGTACCGTCGCGCTGCGCCCGTTCGACGAAGTCGCTGACCCGGGCCAGCAACTCGGCGTTGGGATGGGTTCCCAGCCGCCAGACCACGGGGTGGTTCTCGTTCAGTTCCAGCGTCGCCTGCAGCGAAGGAATGAACTGCGCGGCAATCTGGGTCAGCGTCGAATCGATGGCGACCAGCTCGATCTCCCGCTTGCCCAGCGATTCGAGCAGGCTGAAGAGATCGCCGTCCTTGTATTCGCTGACCTGCAGGTCGGGTATCCGGTTCTGGAGTTCGCGCAGCGTGGCCAGTTGCCGGGAGCCTGGCATCGCGACTACAGTCCGCCCGCGCAGGTCGCCGATGTCGTCGAGCGGCAGCGACGCTTCATGCTGAAGGAGGACATCGCTGGTCTGCGATATCGGCGGCGTCGATTTTTCGCTGGCATCCGCAGGCATGGGCAGCCACGCTGCGGCAAGATGGGCTTTGCCCGCATCGAGCGCGGCGTCGATTTCGTCCGGCGGCACGACCTCGAACTTTACGCCGACCCCGAGTTCCTGGGCGAAGGCTTCGATCAGATCGTGTTCCAGGCCGACAACGGCGCCCTTGTCATCCAGATAATAGGTGAGCGGCCCCGTGCTGGTGACGACGATCAGATCATGCTGCGCCGGCGTCGGGAAAGGCAATGGCCGTTTCATGGCCAACGGCGCCGCCTGCTCGCCGCATCCCGCGAAGAATACTTGAAGCAGCACGATCAGCAGGGTCGTGAACCAGCGCATGCGTTGTTTTGTGCTATTATCCTGCCCGCTCCGGAGAGGTACCGAAGTGGCCATAACGGCGCCGACTCGAAATCGGATGGTCAGAGAAATCTGGCACATGGGTTCGAATCCCATCCTCTCCGCCATCAGCGCTCAATCTCTTGTTCTCATTGCAAATCAGGAGATTGATGACGCCAAATATGCATTCGGTTTTGCGTCCTGGCGGTCCACCCTTGCGTCACACGGCATTTTCAACCCTCGGTCCCGGCGGACTGCTGTGTTGCAAACAATTCTGCGCAACGGGGAACTTGCAGACTTGCGTCCCGAAGAATCATGTTTCGGCATTTGGCCAGATTATACGGCTGAATCCATTGGGCCGCTTCAGGCAGTGCCGGCGCGATGCCGGCGGCGGGACCGGGGATCGGCGCATGGACCTCTGTTACACGAATGCAACAGACGGAGGTCGGCGGAATCCGCTGTCGCCCGTTAGTTGGTCATGGAAACACCACTGACGGAGTCGAAAATGTTCGTAAATCAAACGGAGTCCACGCTGTTCATCCAGTCGTTGAAGGAGGCTGGCGTGGCAATCAACAACGAGAGGGCAGTGATCGAGCGTCTTGCCGAAGCCCGTGAATGGCACTACGCCTTCAGCACCCTGGTGAAGCAGGGCAGAAGAATCGGCATCTGGTTCGCGGCGACGGCGAACATTCGTACCAGTCAGTTGAAGAGTCTGTTTGCCAGGTTCCGCTTCTCGAGCAATGATGAGGCGCTCTTCGAGGCTTGCCTGCAAGCCTGAGGATTGCGGGTTCCCTCGGCGCTGATCTCGCGGTAATCTCCGATCCGCGATGATGCGCGGAGACCCGGTCCATGGCAATCCGCGCAACCCTCGGAAGTCCCGGTTCCGGGATTTTGGGATCGGAAGCGGATGGAGAAACCGGGAGAGACTGTCGTGAGCAACGCGGCATATGCGGCAAGTGGCCGTGCAATGTGGCGCAATGGGCGCCGGTAGAAGGCTGGCGCTGCGGTTTGTTGTCCTTGTCCTGATGACCTTGGGAGGTTGTACCCTGCTGCAGGACAGCAATTTTCTCTATTTTCCCGACAACCCGCCGCTCGCGGTAGTCCTCGCCGACGCGCGGCGAGATGGGCTGGCCCCATGGCCGGGTGAAGACGACTATCGCGGACTGCTGCGCGAACCGGAGGGGCCGGTGCGCGGCACGCTGGTGCTGTTTCACGGCAATGCCGGCCACGCCGGACACCGGAAATGGTATGCCGATGTGTTCGCCCGTCTTGGTCTGCGCGTGATCCTGGCGGAGTATCCCGCCTATGGGCCGAGAACGGGTAAGGTCGGCGAAGCCGCGCTGGTGGCTGACGCGGCCGAAACCGTCGCTCTCGCCCACAGCCAGTTTCGAGGCCCCCTCGTGCTCGCCGGAGAATCGCTGGGGGCCGGCGTTGCCGCCGGTGCGGTCGCCCGCGCGCCTGGCGAAATCGATGCGCTGTTGCTGATTACGCCGTGGGACACGCTCGAGCACGTCGCGCGCTACCATTATCCTTGGGCTCCGATCGGCTTGATACTGCGCGACCGATACGACAATGCTAACAACCTCCTTGGCTTTCGCGGTCCTGTCGCCCTGGTCATCGCCGAGCAGGACAGCATCGTTCCGGGGGATTTGGGCCGCGCCCTGTTTGCCGGACTGAGTGGCCCCAAGCGGTTGTGGGTGATCCCCGGCGCCGGCCATAACGACTGGATGGGGCGGGTCGATGCCGCATGGTGGCAGTCGCTTACCGGCTTCTTGATCGGGGATTAGGTTTGCATAGCTGCCGCGCGGCTGGCCGAGGCGTGGTGGCGGTCGCATGCCTTGTGCAAGCGATTGATGGCAGCGCTACCTTGCACCGGTATTGGGAATTTCTACCCTTCCTGGCCGTCGAAGGGCCGTGACTTGTCGTGTGCGGGCAATGGCCAGGTCGGGCGGGCGTTGGGGACGCCGCCGTCGACGCGGATGACCGAGCCGGTAATGAAGCTTGCCGCCGGCGACAGCAGGAAAACGATCGCCGCCGAGACTTCGGTGTCGATGCCGAAGCGTTGCAGCGGCACCTTGCGCGTCAGTTTTCGCGCCTGTTCGATGAATTCGGGCGGGTAGGTGTCGAGCCCCGAGGTGGCGATATAGCCGGGCGCAACGGCGTTGACCCGGACCCCAGAGACTGCCCACTCGCAAGCTGCGGTTTCGGTGAAATTGAGCATCCCCGCGCGCGCCGCGCCGGAGTGACCCATCCCGGGCATGCCGTGTCACATGTCGGCGATGATGTTCACGATGGCCCCACCGTGCTGCGCCATCGCCTGCGTGTAGCATTCGCGCGCCATCAGAAAGCCGCCCGTCAGGTTGTTCCTGACGACGGCGTCCCAGCCCTTGGCAGTGATGGATGCCAGCGGTGCCGGATATTGGCCGCCGGCGTTGTTGACCAGCCCATCGATGCGGCCGTGGGTGGCAAGAATGGCGGCGACGGTCTCCTGTACCCTGCCTTCGTCACGGATGTCGCAGACGTGCGTCGTCGCAGCGCCGCCGATCTCGCTGCGCACTTTGTCGAGCTTTTCCGGCGTGCGTCCGACCAGAGCCACGCGTGCGCCGAGCGCTGCAAGTTCGAGTGCGGTGCGGCGGCCGATGCCGCTGCCGCCGCCAGTGACGATGATGCTGCGGCTGGCGAACAGGTGCGGGCGAAAGATCGAGCGGTAGGTCATGTTGCTGCTCCCTTGAATAGGTGTCTTTTTAAGTGTCTGTCGGCTCATCCGAGTTTCGGGTAGCCGGTGATGTCCTGGATTTCCGCGTAAAGCGGGGCCAGTTGCTTGTACATGCGTTTGTAGACGCGCTGGTAGAGTTCGCCATAGATCGCCGAATGTCCGGCAATCGGCTCGAAGATTTTTCCGGTGCGCGTCATGCTCGCGACGGCGGAGGTGAAATCGCGGTGCAGGCCGAGGCCGACCGCGCAGTCGATGGCCGCGCCGAGCCCCGAGGTTTCATGCGTGTGCGGGCGCAGCGCCGGCAGGTTGAAAATGTCGGCGGTCAGTTGCATGGCGGCATCCGACTGCGCGCCGCCGCCGGAGACGCGAAGTTCGCGGAGGCGCACCTTGCTGCGTGCTTCGAGGCGCTCCTGCCCCTCGCGCAAGGCGTAGGCCAGTCCTTCGAGAATGGCGCGATAGAGGTGGGCACGCGCGTGCACATCGCCGAAGCCGATTACCGCACCCTTGGCCAGCGGGCCCGGCTGGCGCAGGCCGGGGCTCCAGTAGGGTTGCAGCATCAGCCCCAGCGAGCCGGGCGGGACAGTCCCGACCATCTCGTCGAAGAGCACTTCCGGGAGGACGTTAGCGGCCGCCGCCGCCATCGTTTCCGCATGGCCGAACTGTTCCTTGAACCAGTTCACCATCCAGTAGCCGCGGAAGACCTGCACCTCGCAACTGTAGCGGCCGGGAACGGCCGCCGGGTAGGGCGGTACCCAGGGCAAGACTTCCCGATAGCGCGGCGAAGTGATGTTGATCGTGGCCGTCGTGCCGTACGAGAGTGCGCCGATATCGGGGGCGATGGCCCCCGCGCCGAGGATCTCGCACGCCTTGTCGGCGGCGGCGGCGATGACCGGCAGGCCGCCGGGAATGCCGGTGGCGGCGCTGGCTGCGGTGCTGATCTCGCCCAGTTGTTCGCCCACAGCAACGAGTTCCGGCAACTGTTCCGGGCGAATCGCCAGTGCCTGCCATTTCCAGTCCAGCGGGCCGGCCCAGCGATGGCGCCTGAAATCGATCGGCAGGTAAGCGACCAGCGAGCCGGCGGAATCGGCGAAGCGGCCCGTGAGGCGCTGGTGCAGCAGGCCCGAGACCAGGAGGTACTTGTGCGTGCGCCGGTGAATCTCCGGTTCATGCTGGGCCAGCCAGTTGACGTCGGCTTCGCGCTGGAAGGCATCGACAGTGCTCTTCTCTCCTATCAGTCCGAAGGCCAGCGCCCACCACGGCTTGATCGCCGGCACGGCGCTGGCGCGTCGCTGATCGAGCCACGTGATCACCGGATAAAGGCAGTTGCCTTCGGCGTCCACCGGAACGATGGAGCCGCGCTGCGTGGTTACCGCGACGCCGCGCAGCCGCGTGCGCCACGCGTCATCCTGCTGCCAGAGTTGCCGGCAGCAGCGCGCCGCCGCCTGCCAGAAGGCATCGCCGTCGTGCTGGTGCCAGCCCGGGTGCGGCGACTGATAGTCGTTGAAGGTTTCCTGCGCCCGTCCGACCAGGTTGCCCACAAGGTCGAAGAGCAGGGCGCGAACGCTTTGCGTTCCGCAATCGATGGCCAGCAGCAGGGCGTCGCACTGATTCACGATATGATTTTGCAGTTGCCACGCCGCTTCCCGGGTCGCATCGTTTCCGTGCTCCACCTTGCTGTCAAAGGCGTACTCTACCAGCGGCAGGCGTGTGTGACTTGTCTTGTGCTGCGATGGCCTGAAAGGAGAGCCTGCATGCCTTATGCCCTGCTGAACCGGCAACGCCTCCATTACGAAGACAGTGGCGGCGACGGCCTGCCGGTGATTCTGAGTCATGGCTTTCTGATGGATCACGAGATGTTCGCCCGTCAGGTGGCCGCGCTGCGCCCGGAGTTCTGCGTCATCACCTGGGATGGACGCGGCTTCGGCCAGACTGGATGCGACGGCCAGCCGTTCACCTATTGGGACTCGGCCCGGGATTGCCTGGCGCTGCTCGACCATCTGGGCATCCGGCAGGCCGTCTTCGGCGGCATGTCGCAGGGCGGGTTCGTCAGCCTGCGCGCCGCCCTGCTGGCCCCCGACCGCGTTCTCGGGCTGGTGCTGATCGATACGCAGGCTGGCGCGGAAGACCCGGAGAAGATTTCCGGCTACCGGCAGCTGATGGCTGGCTGGATTGCCCATGGCCTTTCCGACGAAGTGGCGCAGATCATCGCCGGCATCATCATCGCCGACGCGGAGGAGAGCGTCTCCTGGATCGCCAAATGGAAGGCGCTGACGGATCCGCGGCAGCTCGTGGCGCCAACCGACTGCCTGCTGGGGCGCGACGACATCACCGCCCGTCTGCCCGCGATCGCGGTTCCCGCGCTGGTCATTCACGGCAGCCTGGACACGGCGATCCCGCTGTCGCGGGCCGAGGCGTTGTGCGCCGGCATCAGCGGCAGAACGGAACTGGTGGTGATCGAAGGGGCCGCCCATGCGGCCAACCTCACCCATGCTGCTGCGGTCAACCCGTCAATAAAGGCGTTTTTGCGGTCGATCCGGGCGGCTGCAGGCAAGAACTGAAATTGCGGGAAAACGTCTTGCGCCTGCCGACGCTGGTTCGGGCAGATCCCGCCCGCGGCTCGCCAGGAACTGCCGCGTGGCGTCGGTGGTGGGTCGGCATGGCCGGAGAGTCCGTGCGGCCGGCGTCGCGCTGTTCAAGCGGCGCCGCCACGGAGTATATTTTGCGTGCGGCGGTCGCCTCGCCCGGCGCGGCAATGGCCGGACGTTGTTCCAGCCAAGGCCCGGAGAGGCGGCGTGGTGGGTTGAGAATTACTGGAGGCGGCAATGAAGCAAGACGATACGGCAGGAATTGAGTTGGCGGCGATGGCTGGCGACCGCTACCTCGCGCAGACGCATGAAGTGCTTAATCAGCCGGCGGCGCTTGTCGACTACAACCTTTACACGACAGATCGGGCACTGCAGGAAGCCGTCGGCATTCAGGGGGGGAAGACGGCGGAGGCAGCGCTGCCGGCGTTCGGCGCCAGGCTCGGGTCGGCCGATTTTCTCGCGCTGGGCGAGCAGGCAAATCGCTATCCTCCGGAACTTGATACGCATGACCGTTTCGGGCACCGGATTGACCTGGTGCGCTTTCATCCAGCCTACCATGCGCTGATGGAAACGTCGCTGGGAGCCGGCATGCACGCGGCGCCGTGGTGCAGCCCGGGGTCCGGTGCGCACGTGGCAAGGGCGGCGAAGTTCTTCATGATGTCGCAGGTCGAGGCCGGCCACTGCTGCCCGGTCACGATGACCTTTGCCGCCGTGCCCACGCTGCGCCACCAGCCGGAACTGGCCGCACTCTGGGAAGACCGGATCACCGCCAACGGTTATGACCCGCGCAACGTTCCGGCCGACCAGAAGGCAGCGCTGACCATCGGCATGGCGATGACCGAGAAGCAGGGCGGGTCGGACGTGCGCGCCAACACGACACGCGCCTTCCCGGTTGGCCAGGAAGGTCCGGGGCAGGCTTACGAACTCGTCGGCCATAAGTTCTTCGTGTCGGCGCCGATGTGCGATGCCTTCCTGACGCTGGCCCAGACCACCCGCGGCCTAAGCTGTTTCCTGTTGCCGCGCTGGCGCCCGGACGGGTCGAAGAACCCGATGCAGATCCAGCGTCTCAAGCGCAAGATGGGCAATGCCTCGAACGCATCGTGCGAGACAGAGTTGCGCGGTGCGCTGGCCTGGATGGTCGGCGAGGAAGGGCGGGGGGTGCGGACGATCATCGACATGGTGGCGATGACGCGCTTCGACTGCCTCGTCGGTTCGAGCGGCGGCATCCGGGCGGCGACGGTCCAGGCCTTGCATCACTGCGGGGGGCGCAGCGCGTTCGGCAGGCGGCTCGTCGACCAACCGCTGATGCAGAACGTTCTGGCCGATCTGACCCTGGAGTCGGAGGCGGCCACGGCGCTGTCGATGCGGATGGCGCGGGCGCTCGACGACGAAGGCGATGAAGGCGAAGCGCTGCTCGTGCGGCTCGGCACCGGACTGGGCAAGTACTGGGTATGCAAGCGGATGCCGCAGCACGTCGCCGAAGCGATGGAATGCATCGGCGGCAGCGGCGTCATGGAGGATTCGCCGATGCCGCGCCTATTCCGCGAATCCCCGGTCAACGCGATTTGGGAAGGCAGCGGCAACATCCAGTGTCTGGACATGTTGCGTGCGATGCACAAGACGCCGACCGTCATCGATGCCTATCTCGCCGAGGTCGACCTGGCTCGCGGCGGCAATGCAGCCCTTGACCGGCATGTCGCGGCGCTCCGGGCAGACCTTGCCGACCGGCGGGATCCCGAATTCGTTGCGCGGGATATTGCCGACCGTCTCGCGCTCGGTCTGCAGGCCAGCCTACTGGTGCGGCATGCGCCGGACCAGGTCGCCGATGCCTTCTGCCAGTCGAGACTCGAGCGCAGCGGCCAGGGCCAGTACGGCAGCCTGCCGCGCGGAACGGACTGCGTTCGCATCATCGAGCGCGGCATGCCGCGGGAGAGCCGGCAGTGACCGTGGGGAAGATGGGAATCTGATGGCGACCGTTTGCCCGCTGCCGGCCGTCAGGTTGGCCGAGGGCCTCAGCCTGATCGTTGCGCAACCGGCAACCCAGCAGGAACACGCTGCGGCCGGCGGCGGATTCGTTCCGCTGCTGACAACGACGCAGTGTCCGCCGGTGCCCCGCCGGCGAATTCGCCGGCAACGTCTCCTTCTTCGGTTGCAGGGAGCGGCGGAAGCGCGACTGATCTTGATCAAGGCGCCGGGAGGCTACGGCAAGACGACGTTGGCGGTCGACTGGAGCGCCGAGCTGGAAGCTGCCGGGCAACGCGTTGCCTGGGTTCGGGCCGAGCGGGAAAACAGCGAGCCGGGAATATTTCTGCAGTACGCCGCGAGCGCATTGGAACAGGCCTGTCCCGGCGCCGGCCGTCCCGCCCTCGACATTTTCGAAGCGAATTCGGTTCCGCCGTCGTATGCTGTTCTTGCCGCTCTGGTCAACGCGCTCGCAGAAACCGGCGAGGAGATCTACCTATTTGTCGACGATTATCATCTGGTCGACACCTCCGAGATTCGTGAAGCGATCGCCTTCCTCCTTGTGCATGCTCCGCGGCATTTCCGGATTGTCCTGACGACGCGCGAGATGCCCGCCTTGCCGCTGGGAACATTGCGCGTCCGTGGCGAGCTTTTCGAGGTCGACGCGGGCGAGCTGCGCTTCTCGCTCGAGGAGACGGGAAGACTCCTGCAGTCGGAGTACGCGACGGCTCCGGACGAGACCACGGTGAATGCCCTGCAGCGGGAAACGGGGGGATGGGCGGCGGCATTGCGTCTGGCCTGCTCGTTCCCGCGTGGCGGAGTCGCGGCGGACCAGTGTCTGCGCTCGAGTCGCGGCGGAGCGCATGCCCTGGAGACCTACCTGAGGGAATTCCTCGCACGGCTGCCTCAGCATATCCACGACTTCATGCTCGAAACTTCGATCCTGAAAGCGCTCTCGTCCGACGTCTGCCGCGCGGTAACCGGAAGGGCGAACAGCGACGACATGCTCGAATTGCTGATCCATCGCTATCAACTCGTTGACCTGGAAGGCACGCGACCGCCGAGCTGGAGTTATCACCCTCTGGTTGCCGATTTTCTAAGCCAGTGTCTGCACAAGGAGGCGCCGGAAAGGTTTGTCGAGTTGCAGCGAAGGGCAGCCCACTGGTGCTTTGCCCAGCGGCGCATGGCTGATGCAATCCGTCACGCGGTCAGTTCCGGCGACAGCGGTCTTGCCGCACAGTGGACCGAAAAGTGCGCCATGCGCCTGATCATGGAGGGAAACATCGGTACCGTGCTCGGCTGGCGGCGCTGGCTGCCGAAAGACCTGACGCGAAGCCAGTTGCCGTTGCGTCTTGCCTTGGGCTGGTCAATGATCCTTGCGGCACGGCGCAAGGAGGCCATTGCGTGGATTGACGAAATCGCCGCCGATATCGCGTCCGGATTGCCCGATCCGGAAGGCCTTGCCGGCAAGGAGTGCCTGGCCATGCGCACTTGCGTGCACAGCCTGGCCGACACATCCGCTTTGTCGCTGGCGCTTGCCAGGCATTACATGGAAAGGCCGTTGCCCGACCCGTGGATCAACAATGTCGTCGGCAACTGCATGCTCTTTGCTCACCTGATGGGAGGACGGCATGCCGAGGCGGCAGCCATGCCCTGGGAAGATCTGTCGGGCGACCATGATGCGCAGGCAACAGCGACGAAGATCTACCGCTTGTGCTTGCGGGGACTATCCTGTTCCCAGCGTCTGCTTTTTGCCGAAGCCCGGTCCTGCTATCAGGAGGCGAGCCTGGTGGCAGTGCGTGATCGCGGCCTGAACTCCAGCCTCAACGCGATTCCCACCGTGTTGCTTGCGGACCAGGCCTACGAACTCGACCGGATCGACGAGGCCGAGCAGATGTTGCGCGGCAGGCTCGATGCCATCAACGCCACCGGCTTTCTCGATTGCGAACTGCGCGCCTATGTGCTATTGACGCGGATCGCCTGTCGCAACCAGGACCATCGGCTTGCCCATGAGTTGCTCGATCAGGGAGAACGGATTGCTGCGCTGGAAGGGTGGCCGCGCATGCAGGCCGGCCTGCTGGCCGAGCGCCTGCGGCTTTTCCTCGATGCCGGGGACCTGACCGCTGCGACCGGCTGTCTGGCCCGGCTGGGAGCTCTGGCCGACGCCGGACGCGACAGTACCGAGCCGGCGGATGCGCATGTCCGTGGTTACCGGCAACTGGCGAGCGCCTACCTGGACATCAGAAGCGGGCGCTTTGGCGCTGCCGTCGAGACGCTCGAATGCGTCTGGGAACGGGCCATCCAGGCCGAAGGTCGTTATTTCGCGGTGCGCGTCGGCACTGTCCAGGCAGTGGGAATGTACGCCGACGGTCAAGTCGGCAAGGCTCTGTCCCGGTTCAGGGAGGTCCTCGACCTGGCTGCGCCGGCTGGTCTGATACGCACCGTCGTCGATGCCGGGCCGGAGGTGGGCGCCCTGATCGACAGCGTGGGCAAGGCGCTGTCGGGGCAGGCCGAACATGCCGTTGTCTCCTGCTACCTGAACCGGCTGGCCAGTGCCTTCGCGGTCAGCTGGAAGGGACTGGAAGTCCGCCCCACGGCGGATATCTCCGGCGCCAGCCCGTTGACCGCGCGCGAGGGTGATGTCCTGCGGCTGATTTCCCAGGGTCAGTCGAACAAGCGGATTGCAGCCGCTCTCGAGGTCAGCCCGGAAACGGTCAAGTCGCACGTCAAGAACATCTTCGTCAAGCTGGGGGTCGATAATCGGATGCAGGCGGTTACCAGCGGTCGACGACAGGGGTATTTCGAATGAGAAGGCCCCGCGCTTGCCTGACGCTCGCCTTGTTGGCGTTGACCGCGGCAATCAGCGTCCATGCTCAGGCACCCGCGGCAGGTGGCCAGTCGGGGCGTGAACTGACGCCGATGGGAGCCGAGCGTGCCGGCAACGCCGCGGGAACGATTCCCGCTTGGAGTGGCGGTTTGACCGCGCCGCCGGCAGGGTGGCGCCCGGAAATGGGCTACATAGACCCGTTTCCGGAAGATGTGCCGCTGTTTACGATCACCAGGGAAAACTGGACGAACCACCGGGAACAACTGATGCCCGGCCTCGTCGCCCTGCTGCAGAAGACCGAAGGCTTCCAGATGCCGGTGTTCCGCACACGCCGGACGGCCGCATACCCCGCTGCCGTGATGGCGGAGGTGGCCAGACAGGCCGGCTCGGCAGCAATCGAAGGGTCGGCCGTGAATCTGACGACCCACAACCCGGTGCCATTTCCGGTGCCCGCGACGGGGCTCGAAGTGATCTGGAACCACCTGCTGCGCTATTTGGGTGGTGGCATCGAGCGCACGACCCTGGCCTTTCCGGTCCGGGCGTCGGGTGACTATTACCGCATCGGCTTTCATTCGCGCCGAATCTATGAAACCAACATGGACAAGAAGACCGAGAATCGCCTGTTCGTCGCGATCGGTGGCTACACGGAGCCGGCCACCTTGCTGGGTACGATCTTCCTGGTCCATGAACCGCTCAACCAACTCAAGGAACGCCGCAGCGCCTGGGTCTACAATGCCGGCCTGCGCCGTGTCCGGCGCGCGCCGGATCTCGGTTACGACGGCATTCCGGACGGCTCGGAAGGAATGTTTACGGCCGACCAGGTCGACGCCTACAACGGCTCCCCGGATCGTTTCGAGTGGACCCTGGTCGGCAAGCGGGAGCTTTACATTCCCTACAATTGCTACCGCATCGGCGAGAAGGATCAACGCGACGAGGACATCATCCGCCGCGGTTCGGTCAATTCCAGCCTGATGCGCTATGAACTGCACCGCGTCTGGGTGGTCGAGGCCAAATTGCGGGCGGGGCAGGCGCACATCTACGGCAAACGGGTCTTCTATCTCGACGAGGACAGCTGGAGTGTCGTTGCCGAAGAATCCTACTCGACGCGCGGCGACCTCTGGCGGGTCGCACTGCACGGCCTGATCCAGTACTACGATGTACAGTTGCCCTGGTACAGGCTGGGCGTCTTCCATGATCTGACCGCGGGCTCCTATTTCGTCGGCGGGCTCGACCACGGGATCAAGACTCCGATCCGCTTCAATATCCGGGGACAGCTTGTCGATTTTCAGGCGGACGCGTTGCGGCGCGCCGGCACGCGGTAGATGAGCGGAGGTCGTTGCACGCTGCCGAAAGGCTTGCCTGGCTGTCCCAAAGTTTGTGGGGTGTGGCGAAAATGGCGATTGCATTTCCGGAGCACCGGGACGGATGCTCTTTTCCCTTCCACGTATAGGGTTTTCCTTCTATTGTCGGCTGATCGGTTGTAGTAAGCTTCACGCAGTCGGCCGGTCCGCAGGGAGGGACTGGGCCAGCCCCTCGTGCGCTGCGCTGGAGGGGGCGGCCGAGGCTGCAGCGATGTCGGTGCAGGCCGGCGACCGATGAACGAGTTTCTTGTCCACTTTCCGAGCTAGCGATGAAACAACTTGGCGGTCTCGACGAACTCTTCTTTGCCATGGAGCGCCCCAACCAGTGCATGCACGTGGCCGTGCTCGGGATCTATGATCCGAGCACGGCGCCCGGCGGCCGGGTCAGGTTGCGCGACATCATGGCGCACATCCGCGAGCGGCTCGACGTCTCGCCGGTTCTCCGCCGTCGCCTGGTTCGGGTGCCTTTCGATCTGGACCGCGCGTACTGGGTCGACGAGGCCGAGGTCGACCTCGAATACCACATTCGCCACATTGCTTTGCCCAAGCCCGGCGACTGGCGACATCTGTGCATTCAGATCGCGCGTCTCCATTCGCTGGTGCTCGACCGTTCCAAGCCGCTCTGGCAGATTTACGTCATCGAAGGAATAGACAACGTCGAAGGCGTGAAGCCGGGCAGCTTCGCCATCTACATGAAGTTCCATCGCGGCGAAGTCGACGGCGAGGCCAGCGCCAAGATCCTGCGCGCCCTGCATTCGCTGATCGCCATGCCGGAGCACAGCCATGTGCTGAAAAAGCCGTTCTTTGCCGATGCTGTGCCGACTCTGGTCGAGTTGTATGCGCGGTCGCTGAGCAACGCCGTGCCACGGGTGGTGCGCCTGTGGCAGGCCGTTTCGACGGCAGGCGTGAAGTTGACGTCGCTGGCGTCGCGGGCGCTCTACAAGCGGGTGGCCGGCGGCACCTTGCGCGAACGCTTGCTCGATGAACTGGCGTGGCCGCAGGATCCGGTCAAGACCCGGTTTGCCGGCTCGGTCTCGTCGCGGCGCATCGTCGAGGGCGTCGGCTTCGAAATGGCGAAGGTTCAGCGCGTGCGCAAATGGGTCAGCGGCGTGACCACCAATGACGTGTTCCTGGCTACCGTCGGCGGTGCCGTGCGGCGCTACCTGCAGGAATCCGGTGATCCGCTGTCGGCCGGCGTGGCGGCGGCAGTGCCGGCGTCGCACCAGGACATCCTCCCGGGAAGCGATCAGGGGAACAAGCTGAACCAGCATCGGGTGCCGTTGCATGTCGAAATCGAGTCCGGACTCGTGCGTCTGCGCGCCATCAGGCAATCCGCGGGTGAAACCCGACAGACCGCTGACGTGATCGGCCACGATCTGTTGCGGCAGCTGGCGGACGAACTGCCTACCCGCATCACCTCGGCGGTGGTGGACAACCTGCTCGACGATTATCTGAACATCGTCGTGTCAACCGTGCGCGGGCCCGACGTGCCCTTGTATCTTGCCGGGGCGCAACTGAACCGCTTCTACCCGATCGGCGTCGTCAAGAACGGGGTCGGGCTCAACATCACCAGTTTCAGCTATTGCGGAAACCTGTGGGCGACCGTGGTCTCCTGCCGCAAGATGATGCCGGATCCCGAGATCTTCGCGAATTGTCTCCGGGAGAGCTTCGATAGCCTGGTGGCGGAAGTCGATCGCGAAGAACTGTCCAAGCGGGGCCAGGCCGAACCGGCTTCAGCACCGTTGCGCGCGCGCAAGCGGCGTGCACCGGCCGCAGTGGCCGGACAACCGGCGGTACCGGGCACGGCGCCGCATCATCCGGTCCGGGCGCGGCTTTCCACCAAGACCGCTCCTTTCGGGAATGCGTGAGAGGGAATTTGCGTCTTTTGCACCCGTTCGCCGAATCGTGGGTCCACTCGAGTCAACAGGATACGGAGCCGGCTGCGCTCTCGTCGGCGGAATCGGATCGAGTCAAGATATTTGCCTTGGGGAAAAGTAATGAAACATCTCTCCGGTCTCGACAACCTCTTCCTGGAAGTTGAACACGGAAACCAGTTGATGCAGGTGGCGGCGCTCGGTATCTACGACCCGTCTACCGCGCCGGGGGGAGAACTCCGGTTCAAATCGGTACTCAACTTCTTCGAATCCCGGATGAAGCAGACCCGGGTTTTCCGGCGCCGCCTCATCGCGGTGCCCTGGGGACTCGATCGGCCCTACTGGATCGACGATACCGATGTGGACGTCGAGTACCATGTTCGCCATATCGCGTTGCCGCAGCCTGGCGACTGGCGGCAGCTGATGATTCAGGTGGCTCGGCTGCACTCGCGTTCCCTCGACAAGTCCAAGCCCCTGTGGGAGGCCTACATCATCGAGGGCCTCGACCATGTTCCCGGAATCGTCCCGGGCAGCTTCGCGCTTTACATCAAGTTCCACCATGCTGCGGTCGACGGCGAGGCAGGGGTCGAAATCATCCGGGCCATTCACTCGCTATCGCGGACGCTGGATCCGGAAGCGGACGAGGGTGGGAGCCCGATCGCGATCATCGCTGATCGCGATCCGACGATCGTCGAACTGTGTGCGCGTGCCGTCGGCCATCGCGCCTCCCAGGTTCTCGACGGGGCACGACTGGTTGTCGATCTCGGCAAGCGTGCGCTAGGTGCCGGTATCGGCCTCGTCGCGAGCGGCAAGTTCCTCGCTGCCGGAAGGAAGATTGCCGCCAGCCGCCTAGGGTTGGCCGAAATCGCCGCGGAAATGTCTGGAGGTCACGACGAGACCCTGCACCTGCGGCCGCATACGCGCTTCGATGGCAAGATATCCGCCCACCGTGTGGTCGATGTCGCTGGCTTGTCCCTTGCCGACTGCAGCAGGGTTCGCCAGCACGTCGAAGGGGTCACGATCAACGACATATTCATGGCGACGGCCAGTGGCGCGCTGCGCAAGTATCTCGAACTGAAGGGCGAACTGCCGGCCGCCAGCCTCAACGCGATGATGCCGATAAGTACCCGCGGCAAGCACAAGGGCGGCGACGAAAGCAACCGGGTTGCCGCGGCCGCCTTGCCGCTGCGTACCGATATCGCCGATCCCCTCGAGCGGCTCCTCGCCGTGCGCCGGGCCACCCGTCTGGGCAAGTCGGTTTCGGCAGCGCTGGGCAACGACCTGCCGGCCCGGCTGGTCGAAGTGCTGCCGGCCTTCCTTGTCGAGCAAGTCATGCGTTCTGCGCTCGTGCCGCTGGTCAATGTCACGGTTTCCAACGTGCATGGTCCGGATGAGGCACTGTATATGGCGGGGGCGAAGCTGCAAATGTTCACGCCGGTCTCGATTGTCATTGACGGTGTCGGGCTGAACCTGACCGGGCTGAGTTACAACGGCACGCTGTGGGTCTGCTTCGTTTCGTGCCGCAAGATGTTGCCCGACCCCTCGGTGTTCGTGCAGTGTCTGAACGAGAGCTTCGACGAACTGGTTGCGGCTGCCGTCGGCGAGCGGAAGCCGGAAGCGGAGACCAGGCCGGCCGCGCAGCGGACGCGGCGAACGACTGCCGCGGCACCGGCAGTCCGTGACAAGGCGGCGGCCGTTACCCCGGTCCGCAAGAGCCCGGAGGCGAACAAGTTGGCGGCAAACAAGCCGGCGGCAAGGAAGACGGTCGCGACGGATCCGGCACCAGCCGTGGTGGCCGAGAAGGCGTTTGTCGAAAGTTCTCCGGTCGCGAGGGCAGCCACCCAAGACGCCCCCTGAGGGTGCGCCAGAAATAACCCGGCGCCGGCCATACGGTACGGGAAGAATAATTTGAATATCCCGCCGACCGCCGCACCGTCGGCGGGAATCTGGATGGCGCATCCGGCGCCGGTCCGGAAGCGAGGAGAATTGCATGGATTCGGAATTTGCCCCAAAAATCTCGGCACCGCCCTATTACCGCCTGATTCCACACATGGGCAGCGAGTCGGCGCAGTTCATCATCGACAACCTGCTGCGCTTCTCATTCAAGCGCATGAGCTTTTCGAACGATGTCATTCATGAGTTGCGCAAGCGTCTCGCCATGGTCGACCACAATCTCGGACAACCCGCGGCGAATGTCCGGATAACGCGGCAGGATTGCGATGAAGTGCGGGCCGAGTGGCTGGAAGTGCCGCAGAGCCGCCTCGATCGCGTCTTTCTCTATCTGCACGGCGGCGCTTTCTGCTTTCGCGTTCCGCGCATGCAGTCGGCAATGATCGCCCGCTGGTGCCGGACGTCAGGTGCCCGCGCCCTGATGCCGGTCTATCGGCTGGCGCCCGAACATCCCTATCCAGCGGCTTCCGACGACTGCCTGGCGGCCTATCGCTGGCTGCTCAACAACGGCGTGCCGGCGCGCAACATCGTCATCTGCGGGGACTCGGCCGGCGGCAACCTGGCGCTGGTGACACTGATACGCGCTCGCACCGAGGGCCTGCCGTTGCCGATTGCCGCGATCCTTCTCTCCCCGGTGACCGATTTTTCGTTGAGCGGACGCAGTGCTGCGGTCAACGAGGCGAGCGACCCGATGTTCTCGGTGGCCATGCTGCGCTGGTTCGGCGAGATGTACCTGTCCGAGCCGGAATTGCACCTGACGCCGCTGGTCTCGCCGCTGACCGGCGATTTCACGGGCCTGCCGCCAATGCTGTTCCAGGTCGGCAGCAACGAAATGCTGCTCGACGACTCTACGCGGGCGGCTGCCAAGGCGCACGGCTCCGGCGTGGATGTCCAGCTCGATGTTTTCGATGGCATGCCCCACGTATTCCAGGCAATAGGGCAGTTGCCCGAAAGCAAGCTGGCGGACAAGTGCGTTGCCGAATTCCTCGAGACACGAGCCGGCTGGGGGCGTGTCTAGTCTGCCTTTCCGTCATCCGCTGCGGTTGACCGCAGCGGACGCAGAAAGTCCCGCCTGGCAGGGACGAGGTTGCCGAGACCGTCGTGGCCCCTTGCCGGCGCCCGTCGACCCGTGACGACCGGAGAATCAAAGCGGCGCGAACAGTCGGTTCGCGCCGCGCTTCACGGATAAGCCGGTCAGGCGGCCTTCTTCTTGCGGTTGCCGACCAGGAACGCTGCCAGCGCCGGCAGCAGGAGGATGGCGCCGAAGACGTTGACCAGGAACATGAAGGCCAGCAGGATACCCATGTCCGCCTGGAACTTCAGATCCGAGAAGGCCCAGGTGGCGACCGACACGGTCATCGTCACCGCCGTGAATACCGACGCGGTGCCGCGCTGCTTCAGTGCCTGGACGAAGGCATCGTGCAGGTTCAGGCCAATATCCATTTCGTGCTTGATGCGCTCGAAGAGGTAGATGCCGTAGTCGACGCCGACGCCGACGCCGAGCGCGACCACCGGCAGGGTATTGACCTTGAGGCCGATGTCGAGCCAGGTCATCACCGCGTTGCACAGCACCGTTACCAGCCCGAGCGGCAGGATGATGCACAGCGTGGCGGGAACCGAGCGCAGCATGAGGACGCACAACAGCGCCACCGAACCGAACAGGGCCAGGTTGACCCACTTGTCGGCGGCGGCCACCGTCTCGTTGGTGGCAGCCATGACGCCGACGTTGCCACTGGCGAGACGGAACCTGAGTTCATCGGTGTCGTATTCGCTCTTGAACGCCTTGATCTGATCGACGACGCTGGCGATGGTCTCGGCCTGATGATCACGGGTAAAGATCGAAATCGGCATCGCGGTGCAGGTGGAGTTCATCAGTTCGTTGCCGAGGCGGGTCGCAAAGCCCACTCCCTGGGCGATCTGGGCCTTGTCCTGGGGCAGCGCCTGCCACTTCATGTTGGTTTCCGCGTAGCCTTGGGTAACAATGTTGACGAATCCGGCAAGACCGCGAACTGCCGCCACGCCTTCGTTCTGGCGGATGCCCAGTTCGAACTCCTCCATCTTGTCCATCACCTTGCGATCGACGCACGGCGACTCGGCGCCCTTGGCCTCGGCGATGACCTGCAGGACATCGACGCCGACAGCGAAATTGGTGGTGATGACGCGGACGTCCTCGTTGTAACGGGAATTGGGCCGCAGTTCCGGCACGCCGTCGCCGAGGTCGCCGATCTTGTGGTCCTTGGCGACATAGAGACCGATGCCGAGCGCGACGAGGGCGATGGCGATGGCGACGGCGCCGCCCTTCGGGGTGGCGAGGACGCCAAACTTCTCCCAGAGGCGGTCGGCGCTGGCTTCATGGCCGCGCATCTTCTGCGCCTGTTGCGGCGAGATCTTCCGGTATGACAAAAGGATCGGCAGCAGCATCTTGTTGGTGACGATCATCACGGTGACGCCGAGCGTCGCGGTAATGGTCAGTTCCCGGACCATTTCGATCTCGACCATGCCGATGACCATGAAGCCGATGGCATTGGCCAGCAGGGCGGCTGCGCCGGGAATGAAGAGATTCTCGAATGAAAGCCGTGAAGCCTTGATACCGTCGGCGCCGGCCATGGTCTCCTGTTTCCAGGAACTGGTCATCTGTACCGCATGCGAGACGGCGATCGAGAAGATCAGGAATGGCACGAGGATCGACATCGGGTCCAGTGTCAGCTTGAAGATGGGCAGCAGGCCGAGCAGCCAGATCACCGGCACGACGGCGCAGATCAGTGCGTACGAGGCGAGCATGCCGGACCCCGAGTACCAGTAGAGGAGGGCGGCGGTGATGACGAAGGCGACGCCGAAGAAGGCGATGACGCCCGCCGCGCCTGCGGCGATGTCGCCAACGGCTTTGGCGAAGCCAATGATGTGGACCGTGACATCCTTGTTTTCGGTCGTCTTGCGTATTTCCTCGAGTTTCCTGGCGACTTCCTGCAGATTGAGGCGTTCGCCGGTATCGGGATCCTTCTCCTGCAGGGTGGCGACGACCATGGCCGCGGTCCCGTCGATGGCGACGATGCGGCCACCCCAGTCCGACTTAGCGACGTTGTCGCGCACGCTCTGTAGTTGCTCGGGCGTGCCGGCAAAGTCCGCGGCAACGATGTTGCCCCCCCGGAAGCCGTCCTCGACGACCTCGGTGTAACGCACGTTCGCGGTGAACAGGGAGGTCACCGAACTGCGCTCGACACCCTTGATGTAGAACACGTCCTCGGTGACCTTGCGCAGGGTGTCCATGAACTCCTTGGTGTAGATGTCGCCATCCCTTGCCTTGAGGGCGACGAGAATCTTGTTGGCGCCGCCGAAGTCGTTCTGGTATTCGAGAAAGGTCACCATGTACTCATGCTTGAGGGGGATCATCTTGGTGAACCCGGCGCCCACCCGCAAATGGCTGGCCGAATAGGCGAGGGCGATGGTTATCAGGATGAACAGCAGCAGCAGCGGCTTGCGCAGGTGAAATATCCAATACGACACCTTGCCCACCCAGGTGTCGCTGAATTCGTGGGCCTGCAGGCCGACATCGTCGGTCTTTCTTGGATCTTTATTCACGGCATGTCTCCCGGTTGCTTCCGTGGTGGGGTTTGCTTACCTGGCCAGCAAGGCTGCCGGCACGGGGGTGATGCCGCGGTCGCCGACGACCAGCAGTTCCCCATCGCTGCGCTTGAGGACGCTTGCGTAGCCCCGGCCTGGAAGACCCTTCACCTCGAAGGTCTGGCCGTTGTCGCGACTGAGCGCCAGCTTGCCGGAATTGCCGGCAAGTACGACCATGCCGTCGTCGAATGCCCGGCCACCGTTGAAGGCGACCTTGGTGCCGGTCTCGACCTTGTTCCAGGTGCGGCCGGCGTCGGTCGACCGGAAGACGTTGCCGCGCATGCCGAAGATCAGGGCGCTGCCATCGGCGGTCCGCAGGCCGCCGAAGAAGGAGCCTTCATAGGGCGAGACGACCTTGGTCCAGGTCGCGCCGCTATCGGTCGACCGCGCAATGGTGCCCGATTCGCCGACCAGGACCAGCGCGTCGCCGAGCGCGATGACTTTCGCGATGTGCCGGTCGAAGCCTTCCTCGACCACGTCCTGACGGGCCCACGTGTACCCTTCGTCGGTTGACTTGAGAAAGAGGCCGAAGGCGCCATACGCAAGCACCGTCCTAGCATCGACTGCCGTCACGCCGAGCAGGGCGTCGGTCCCGGCCTCCGGCACGTCCACCGGCACCCAGGTCTGCCCGCCATTCTCGCTACGCAGGATGGTTCCGCCGTGGCCCACCGCCAGCCAGGTCTTGTCGTTGAGCGCGGTAACCGCGGTCAGCGTGCGAGTCGATGCCGTGCGCTGGCTCTTCCAGTCCTTGCCGCCATTGGCGGAAACGAACACCGTCCCGCGCGCGCCGACTGCGACTGCGCGCTGGTCGGCGCGGAATGCGTCGAGCAGCAGGGTCCGGTCCGGCTTCATCGGAACTCTCGACACCACGAGTACGGGCTTCTCTTCGGCCTGCGCCGGCAGCGGCGTTACTAGAACACTGGCGAGGAGGGCCGCCAGCGGCGCCGTCATCAGCATCTTTTTCATGGTCTACCTTCTCGTTCGCGGAAAAAAAACGACCATCGACTGCTCGATGGTCGTCGACGCCCTCGGCGTCAGGGCTTCAACCGGCCGGTCAGCGCGTGCCGCCGGCGCGTCGCAGGGCGTCTGCCTGAAAGTCCGACCATTTGGCCTTCTTGCCGAAAACGATGGGCTGCGAGATCTCGTTGTCAAGGTGGGTGACCAGGTAGTTGCCATTGGTCAGGTCGTGCCAGGTCTGCACGCTGCTCCAGGGCACGAGGGCGTCGTAGTTCTGGCGCAAGCCATGGACGCCGATGCGCCAGAGCTGGCCGCGCGTGTCGTAGGCATCTTCGCCAAGGACATTCCAGCTGTCCTCGTCGAGATAGAAGGTGCGCTTGCCGTAGATATGCTTCTGGCCGGCCTTGAGCGTTGCCTCGACGACCCAGACGCGATGCAGTTCGTAGCGCATCAGGTCGCTCTTGATCGTGTTCTTGTCGATGATGTCGGCGTATTTGAGCTTCTTGTCGCCGATCTTGTACGTGTTGTAAGGCACGTACATCTCCTTCTTGCCGACCAGCTTCCAGTCGTAGCGCTCAGTGGAGCCGTTGTAGGCGAGATACTGGTCGGTCGTGCGCATGCCCTCGGTGCCATCGGAGATGTTGTCGAAAGCGAGATCCGGCGCGCGGCGCACGCGGCGCAGTCCCGAATTGTAGATCCACGCCGAGCGCGGTTCCTTGACCTGATTGATCGGCTCATGAACGAGATAGATCGTGCCGTCGAGGGTGGCCGGCGAGGTGAAGCGGCCGAAGTAGCCGAACCCCATGTTGCCTTCCTGCGGCGGGTCGAAATTGGCGGCGGTCACCACGCGGTCGACGAAGGTGACCTTGTAGGTATCGCCGTTGGCGCGCACCGGGAACCAGACGTAGGTGCGATCATAGCCGCCGCCCATATAGCGTAGGATGTGATTCTGGATCGCTTCCTCGCCGGTCTTCGGAACCGGGAACGGCACGTTCGAGAAGACGCGGCCGATAATTTGGCCATTGGTCATTTCAATCTTGGGTGCTTCGGCCCTGATCAGGTCGGTGGCTGCCTTGGGCAGCGCCACCGTGCGATGCGTCGGGTAGACCGGCATCGTGAAGTTCGGATACTTCTTGAGCAATGCCATCAGGCCAGCACCGAGCTTGTCCTTGTACTGGTCGGCGTTGGCGCCGGTGATCGTGAATAGCGGCTTTTCATTGGCGAACGGGTCGATGTAGCCCTGTTCCGGCTTCCAGCCGGCCGGGGGCGTGGTCAGGCCGCCCTTCCATTCGGGGATGGAATTGTCGGCGTTGCCGGCGCGGATGGCGCCGGTCGGCGTCAGGTCCTTGCTCAGGCGCTCGATGTCGGCCGCCGACGTGCCGGCCAAGGCGGCCCCGCCGAGGAGCGTGCAGCCGATCGCAACGGCCAGCAGCTTCATTTGGAAATTCATGGGGTTGTCTCCTCCAGTCGATTATTGGTGTCAGAACGTGGTGCTGAACGCAAGGCTCAGGTAGTCGCGATCCCGGAACGGGTCGTACTTGGCCTTGTCGAGGAAGGCAGTGTAGCCGAGGTCGATCGTGTACTTCTTCTGGTAGTCCGCGCGGAGGCCGAGGCCGAGGATCATGCGGTCCTTGATGAACTGCGAATCGACCGAGTAGCCGGCGACGTCATGCGACCAGAAAACCGAAGGCGTCAGCGTGAAGCCCGTGTCAAAGGCGCCTGTGTAGTCGAGCGACGCCTTCAGGCGATAGCCCCAGGCCGTGCTCGTGGCGTAACCGTCGTTTTTGCAGCCGTCGGGCTGCGGGTTCCAGACCGGACTTGCCGAGTTGCAGGTATTGCCGTTATTGAAGGCACCATTCCCGCCGTACGATCCATACCCGAAAATGAACGCGCGGCCGTAGCGGACGCCCTCGCGCTCGGCCTGATCGTTGGTATTCGACGCCCACTGTCCGGCGATTTCGGCGATGAACTGGCCCTGCGTCGCCCCGAGCATGCTCGGCAGGATCTTGACGGTATTGACCTGCAACTGGGTCTTGTGGAAGCGGTCATAGCCCTGGACGTA
>Ga0116175_1000374_pt1 | contig 32216 bp, 29 predicted proteins | sample AD_UKC125_MetaG_FD_89802 | JGI IMG/M metagenome (GOLD analysis project Ga0116175, IMG submission 89802) | Active sludge microbial communities of municipal wastewater-treating anaerobic digesters from USA - AD_UKC125_MetaG | ecosystem: Engineered > Bioreactor > Anaerobic > Digestate | place: USA... | reverse complement strand
TGAACTAAAAGACAATATAAAGACTATAGGGACTACAGAAGTAGAGATAAAAGTTTATCCCGAAATATCAGCTAAATTAACGGTAAAAGTTAGCGAAGAGTAGCGGGGTGATTATAATAGAAGCACATGCATTGGGGAAAATTCTTCCCCACAGTTTAGAAGCAGAACAGTCTGTTTTAGGAGCTATGCTCATCAATCAAGAGGCAATAAATATTGCCATAGAGCAATTAAGCCCTGAAGATTTCTACAAAGAAGCAAATAAGGAAATATTTCAAGCTATAACTGAATTATACAATAGAAATGAACCAGTAGATCTTATTACCTTATCAGAAGAATTAAAGAGAAGAGGGACATTGGAAAACCTAGGAGGGGTTAGTTATTTAGCTAGTCTATCAGGAGGGGTAGCTGTAAGCTCCAATATAAAGTACTATTGTGACATAGTAGAGGAAAAGTCCATACTTAGGCGATTGATAGTATCCTGTGATGAAATAATGGCAAAAAGCTATGAGGGTAGTGAAGAAGTCAATAGCATCATTGAGCAAGCAGAAAAAAATATATTTGACATTACCCAGGGTAAACACAGGGAGGGATTTGTTCCTATAAAAGAAGTTCTATTGGAGAGTTTTTCTAAGATAGAGGAGATGGCAGCCCATGAAGGAGAGCTAACAGGCCTTACTACTGGGTTTATAGATATAGATAGTAAACTATCAGGAATGCAAAAATCTGATCTTATATTACTAGCAGCTAGACCTTCCATGGGAAAAACTGCTCTAGGTGTAAATATAGCTACCAACGCTGCAGTTAAAGCTGATGCAAGTGTTGCTATTTTTTCCTTAGAAATGTCCAGAGAACAGTTGGTTCAAAGGATGATAAGTTCTACATCCCATGTGGACTTGCAGAAGATAATTAGTGGTAGACTTGATGAAGAAGAGTGGCTTAAAATAATAAATGCCATGGCCCCATTATCTCAGGCCAATATATATATAGATGATACAGCTGGTATATCTTTAATGGAGATGAAAGCTAAGTGTAGAAGGCTAAAAATTGAAAAGGGATTAGACTTAATAGTAATAGACTATTTACAATTGATGCAAGCAGATAGTAGACATGAAAACAGGCAGCAGGAGATATCATCTATATCTAGAGGCCTTAAAGCGTTGGCTAAGGAGATGGAATGTCCTGTGATAGCCCTATCTCAGCTTTCCCGTGCACCTGAACTTCGTGCTGATCATAGACCTATACTTTCAGATTTAAGGGAATCAGGGGCTATAGAACAGGATGCAGACGTAGTACTATTCTTATATAGGGATGAATATTATAACGAGGATACGGACAAGAAGAACATTGGAGAAGTGATAATTGCAAAGCATAGGAATGGTCCTACAGGTACTGTAGAGCTAGTGTGGAAAAAGGAATTTACCAAGTTCTTAAACAAAGAGAACATTAGGGAAGAGTTGTAATACCCTAGATTGGATATTTATTAATGGAGAAAGAAATAAAATTGGCTATAAAGATTTTTTAGGTCATTACTTCGGGTTTTAAATCTCGAAGTAATCATTTTCTCTAAACCTATATGGAGGTTAGAACAAGATGGAGTTAAGAGGAAAAAGAATAAGGATAATCCCCATGGAATTGGAACATGCATATCTCATAAGGAAATGGGGCATCCATGAAAACCCCCTATTATTTGATTACAACTTGCCGCCTTTAAAAGATGAAGAGATAGAAGAATGGTATCGCTACAAGACTAGGGGATATAATAGAAAATATTATAGCGTATTCAATGAAGAAGATCGGCTTATAGGCTATATGGGGATAAAATATATAAGGAGGATATTAAAGGAATCCACCTTAGGTATAGTATTTGATCCAAACTACATAAATAAAGGATATGGGACGGATAGTATATTAACCTTTTTAGACTACTATTTTAATAAGTTAGGAATGAGAAAGATGTACCTGGATGTGGCTAAATTTAACAAAAGAGCCATTAGGTGCTATGAAAAATGTGGATTTAGTATAGTGGATACCTATATAGATGAATTTTTCAATCAGAATTTAGATCTGACAAATCCCTATTATTTAGAAGAGAGATCTTCTTTTGTATTAAAGGATGGAAAAGTATATAATTATATCTACAAGATGAAAATAGACAGAAATACTTACTTAAAAGAGAGGGAAGAAATTGACACAAGATAAATTGAATATTAAACTAGTACAATTATTGAGAAGCCTATCCTATGCATTGGATATTGCTGAAAATAGATATTACGGTCATTCAAAACGTACAGGGTACATAGCGTATTCCATTGCTAGAAACATGGACTTAAAGGAAGAGGATATAATAGATATATACTATGCTTCACTAATCCATGACATAGGTATGGCAGGGAAATTATCCCGATATACCGTTTTAGAAATCCATCATGATGAGACTTTAAAAAAGCAGCACTGCACTTTTGGATATGAGATTTTAGACAAATTACCCCTCCATGACAATATAAAAAAATATGTACTATATCATCATGAAAAATGGGATGGTACTGGGCCCTATGGATTAAAAGGGGATGAAACCCCTTTGGCAGCACAAATAATCCATATAGCCGATTATTTTGAATTATCCTTTGTAAGAAAAGCCGATATAGGAGTAGAAAAGAAGGATATAGATACAATAAACAGGTGGTTAGATAGCTATAGAAATGTTGCCTTCAATAGCTACCTATGCGATCAGCTATTAGAGGTAATTAAGAGGGAGAAATTTTGGTTAGATTTAAAATCGGAAAATATTGAACAAGCCTTAAAGATAATAGAACCAGGAAAGAATATCTATATAGATATATCCGATCTCTATAAGATATCAGAGGCTTTTTCCATGTTAATAGACTCAAAAAGCAGATTTACCTATGAACATTCCCAAGGAGTTTCAAATATAACTGGTAACTTTGCCACCTATTTAGGTTATAATCCAATAATGATAGATAAACTTACTATCGCAGCTAATCTCCATGATATTGGGAAATTTGTAGTACCCTTAAATATACTAGAAAAGCCTGGAAAGTTAACCAAGGGAGAATTTGATACAATTAAATCCCATGTCTATTATACCAAATTGATATTAAAGCAAATAGATGGGATAGAGGATATTGCAGAATGGGCAGGAAATCATCACGAAAAGTTAAATGGTAAAGGATATCCAGAAAAACGTGATGAAAAGAATTTGACTAGAGAAGATCAGATAATAGCCTTTGCTGACATATACCAAGCACTAACTGAAGATAGACCTTATAGAAAGGGGATGCCTCCTATAGAGGCTATAGATATAATGGCAGATATGGCCAAAAAAGGCTATATTGATAGGGATATGTTGTTGGATTTTAAACATGTAGTATTGTAATTAGGGGTGGGATTATGAATTTTACAATTGAAATTACCGATATAGATTTAGGCGATACACCAATTGAAAATATATTTTTAAACGATTTTATGCCTATGGCTAATGGTACCTATGTGAAGGTATATCTTTTGGGCTATAAATACGCTTATGATAAGGATGTAAACATAGAAGTAACAAACGAAACCATAGCAAAACATTTGAATATACCCTTAATAGATGTGCTATGTGCTTGGGACTTTTGGGAGGAAAAAGGCATAATAGAAAAGATTCCCATAGATGAAAAGGACAAATATGATTATAAGGTTAAATTTTTAAACTTAAAACAGCTCTATATAAAGAATAATTATAAACCTGTAGATATGAATGAAGAAGCTATAACAAAAGGTTATACCTGTTCAGTAGAGGATTTAGTTGGTGCTAATCAAATACCTCGTATAAATGAAATGTTTAATTCTATAGATTATATAATGAGAAGGCAATTAGTACCTAATGAGAAGAGAAAGATTTTAGAATGGATACATAATTACAATATGAATCCTGATATTATAGAAAAGGCTTTTTTTCATGCAGTAGAAAAAAAGGGGAAAAGAAATATAAACTATGTAGCTGGAATAATTAGAAATTGGTATGATCAAGGAATAACAAATGTGGAAGCTTTACAAGAACATCTAAAGACTACAGATGAAAAATACTATAGATACGAACGAGTAATGAAAGCATTAGGTATAGGAGGGAGATTGCCTACTGAAGGGGAAATGAAAGTAATAGATAAGTGGTTTGAAGAATATGATTTTTCAATGGAGATAGTCCTTAAAGGCTGTGATAATTCTAGAAAAACATCTAATCCTAGTATTAGTTATATAGATGGTATATTGTCCTCCTGGCATCAAAAAGGTATAAAAACCCTAGAAGATATTGAAGAGAAAGACAAACCTCCTGTTAGAAAGGAGCAGGGATTTGAAAAGAAGGATAGGAGGATAAGAACATCGAGAAATAAATTTCATAACTTTGAACAGAGGACTTCTAATTATACTGCTGAGGAATTAGAAGATATTGCTCGAAGAAAACGGGAAGAATACTATTCTAAGGTAAAAGGGGAATTGAATGATGTATAATCAAATTCTAAAGGATATATTGATGGAATACGAAAGAAAGAGGGACGAAGCCATCTATCAACAGAGGTTGAAAAAAGAAAAGGTATATAGAAAGGTTCCTAGAATAAGGGAAATAGATGAGCAAATATGGAAGGCTGGTCTATCTATGTCCAAAGCTGTTATAGAAAATCCAGAAGGCTATAAAGAGGATTTATTGAAAGTAAAAAAGAGAATAGAAGAATTGAGAATGGAAAAAGCCTACTTACTTACTGAGAACAATATACCCTTAGACTATTTGGACATTAAATATCAATGTGATAAATGTGAAGATACAGGCTATTTACCCAGTGGGCAAAAGTGTAATTGTTTAAAACAAGCTATTATAAATGAAACCTATAAGATGTCAAATATCGAAAATGTACTTAAAAAAGAAAACTTTGATACATTTAACATAAATATATTCCCAGATGAGCCCTTTGAAGGGGAAAGTATGACCCCTAGGGAGAATATGAAATATATATCCAATATATGTGTAGACTATGTAAACAATTTTAATGAAAAAAATGAGGAGAACTTGTTGTTCTATGGTAGTACTGGTGTGGGGAAAACCTTCATGTGTAATTGTATAGCTAAAGCATTACTGGATATGAACAAGATAGTTATATACCAAACAGCTTTTAAGATTTTGGAGATTATAGAGAAAAGAAGATTTGGAAGAGGAGACAATAGATTTGAAGATTATGAATATGATCTATTATTCCATGCTGACCTTTTAATAATAGATGATCTAGGCACGGAATTATCCAATGCTTTTACAAATGCAGAAATATTTAATATAGTAAATACTAGATTAATAGATGGAACTAAAACTATTATATCTACAAATTTAACACCAGATGAAATATCCAATATCTATACAGATAGGGTATTTTCTAGAATATTAGAAAAATTTATTCCATTAAAATTTTTTGGGCCAGATTTAAGATACTATAGATGGGAAGCCAAATAAGCAGCTCTGCTGCTTATTTTATGTATAAAAGAGTCTTATTATATATAAAGGATATTTATTATACAATCCCCCAGGAGGATGTTAAAATAAAAACGAGTAGATATTATTTTAACAATTTTTATTTTTAAAGTCACTTGTTAAAATTATTTAAAGGGGGGATTATCCATGAAAAAGAATCAAGTATTTATTGGCATCTTGGTTTTGGTCCTAATGATAGTTTTTGCAGTATCCTTAAATTCCAGGAATGGTAATTTAACTTTATCATTGATTACAGGATTGATGTTAGGCTACATACTCACCAGATCTAGATACGGTTTTGCTGGTGGAGTAAGAAAAATTTATTTTACAGGAGATGGTTCATTAACTAAAGCATTACTATTGATGTTTGCTTTGTCTCTAATAGCTACAGCAGGAATACATTATGGTGCAGTTCAAAAAGGCGCCGTAGTAGCCTATAAGGCAGCAGAAGGAGAAGCTATAATACCTGGGACAGGACATGTACAATCTGCAAGTTTATCTACTATAATAGGAGGAATTATATTTGGAATAGGCATGATATTTGGTGGTGGTTGTGCATCAGGTACATTAACTGACTCAGGAGAAGGAGAAGCTAGAGCTTGGATAGTTACATTATTCTTTTGTATAGGAGGTATACTTGGTACCAATAGGGAACCCTGGTGGTCAGAAAGCGTATTTTCAAAAGTAGGAACTACAGTTTATCTACCCGATGTATTTGGGTATATAGGAGCAGTTATAATTTCTTTAATTCTATTATCCTTACTATATATATTAACTAGAAAATACGAAGATAAGCGAAAAAGAGAAGGAACTTATATCAAGGAAAGCTATGAAGATTGGCAAAAACCTCTCCCAGCACCTAAGGAATTTAAATTATTTAGCAAAGAGACTTATCACAAATTATTTATAGAAAGATGGTCTTTCACTACTGGTGCTGTATTATTAACATTGGTTTTTATATTTATAATAAATACCACAGGTTCTAGCTGGGGGGCTTCAGGGCCATATACCTTATGGGGAATATGGTTATTTGAAAAGTTTGGAATAGACTTTTCATCTAATCCAGCATTAGCTGGAGCAGTGGAGACAGTAAACAATGGTCTTATGAACCATCCTGTATCCATAAGAAATATTGGAATGATATTTGGTGCTGCTATTGCTCTATTATTAGCAGGACGATTTAAATTCAACTTCGATTTTAAAGGCAAAGATGTGCTATTTTATGCACTAGGAGGAATATTTATGGGATATGGGGCAAAGGTAGCTAGAGGTTGTAATGTGGGAGCATTATACTCAGGTATATGTAACTTTTCCCTTTCTGGTTGGTTTTTCCTAGTAGCTATGACCATAGGTGGGGTAATTGGTTCTAAAATATATCAAAAAGTATTTTTAGAGGATACTAAAAACGTAGCAAAAGATGCTTAATAATAGTGGGACGACAGGGAAATTCTTGTCGTCCCAAATTTATGGGACAGGGAGAATCTATCCCCCTTGTCCCAGCTAATAGCAAAAGCATCTTTTTTTAGATGTTATAAACCTTTTAAAGGTTTCTTCATATCCTTTAAATTTGTAATTATTCCTATAGGCCAAATAATAGTTGAATTTTGCATTAAAATCCTTAATGTTAATTTTCTTTAGTATACCCCTTCTCAATTCTTTCTTAATCACTACCTCAGGTAAAAAAGCAAATCCACGGCCAGAAGCTACTGTAGATTTTATGGATTCTGGAGAATTTGAAGATAGAGCCACATTTAAGTCTTCTATACTTATTCCATGTTTCAATAATATATTAGCTAAAACTGCTCTGTTGTTAGAATCCTCTTCTCTAAGGATGAGAGGAATATTTAAAATTTCATCTATGTCTATTTCATCGTATTCTTCATTAGGGCCGCTAACCAATAGCAATCTATCGGCTAATATAGGTATAGTAGTTATACTTTCAGTTTCGTGAAATCCTGTGATAACACCAATATTGGTATCATGGCTTAGTAGTTTTTTTATTACCGTATTTGTATTATGAACTTCTAATTCCACATCTACATCGGTATATATCTCTTGAAAGGTATATATACTACAGGGGAGAACGTATTCCCCAAGGCTTTTACAAGCACATATGGATAAGTTCTTTTTATTCTTTTCTAAACTTTTAAGGCTCTTTTTAATATTGTCCTCCAAGGAAAGCATGGTAGTAGCATGTTCAAATACTATTTTGCCTTCCTCTGTTAGCTTCACCCCTTTGTTGCTTCTTTCCAGAAGAGTAGCTCCAATTTCATCCTCTAAATTTTGGATTTGCATACTTAACCCGGGCTGGGTAAGATGTAGCAACTTTGCGGCCTTTGAAATACTATTACATTTTACTGTTACGTAAAATGATCTTAGATAATCTAAATCCATATTTTCACTTCCTAAAAACAAATTTTTAATGTAGTAATACATGTATAAAAAAGAGTTATCATGTATAAAGAGTATTTATTACTAAGATGAAGTATTTTGTATTAATATATAGATAAGTTAATTAAATTTTTAACTATTTTTAGTATTTATTTCATGATATATTATATCATATATTTTGGAAATGTTATAAATTTATTCATATTTTAAAAAAATAAGGGGGAATAATCCATGGTAAAGAAACCTAAACGAGTTTTAGTAGTTGGTGGAGTGGCAGGTGGTGCTACAGCAGCAGCAAGGATTAGAAGATTAGATGAAGAATGTGAAATTATAATGTTTGAAAGGGGACCTCATGTATCCTTTTCCAACTGTGCATTACCTTTTCATCTAAGTGGTTTAATCGAAGATCATGAAGATTTAATACTTATGAAACCAGATGATTTTTATAATCAATACAGGATAGATGCTAGAGTTTATAATGAGGTTATTGCAATAGACAGGGAGAACAAAGAGGTTAAGGTAAAAAACGTTGTAACAGGGGAAGAATATACGGAAAAGTATGACAAGCTTATATTGTCTCCTGGCGCTAATCCCATAGTACCTCCTTTTGAAGGAATGGATGATATAAACTTATTCACTATAAGAAATGTAGTAGATATAGCAAAATTGAATGTATTTATAAAAGAAAACGATTGTAAAGATATAGTAGTAATTGGTGGTGGGTTTATAGGGATAGAAGCTGCAGAAAACTTAAAATTAGCAGGTTACAATGTAACTATAGTAGAAGCTATGCCTCAAATAATGAGAATTTTTGATTATGATATGGTTCAAATATTACATAAAGAAATATATGATAAAGGAATAGATCTAATAGTAAATGATAAAGTAGAAAAATTTGAAAAGGACACTGTGGTATTGGAATCTGGAAGGAAAATTCATGCTGAAGCAGTAATAATGGCTATAGGGGTATCTCCAGAAACAACTTTAGCAAAGCAAGCGGGATTGAAATTAGGAAGAACCAATGCTATTTATGTAAATCAAAATTTTAGAACATCGGATCCAGATATTTATGCTGTGGGGGATGCAATAGAGGTATATAATAGACTTTTGCATACTCAAAGTAAATTAGCACTAGCAGGACCTGCTCAAAAACAAGCCAGGGCTGCAGCAGATCATATGTATGGAAGGCCAGTAAATAATACTGGTGTAATAGGCTCTTCTGTAATTAGAGTATTTGATTATAATGGTGCTTCTACAGGTTTAACTGAAGGATTGATAAAAGCCACTAATATGCAAATAGATTATGATACAGTAATGATAATTCCTAATGATAAAGTAGCTATTATGCCTGATAGCGAGCCTATGCATTTTAAATTAATATTCGAAATACCTACAGGTAGAGTATTGGGAGCTCAAGCTATCGGAAAAGGAAATGTAGATAAACGAATAGATGTAATAGCAACATTGATTAAGTTTAATGGTACCCTTGAAGATTTAAAAGATTTAGAACTATGTTATGCACCACCTTTTGGTACAGCTAGAGATGTGGTGAATTTTGCAGCTTTAGTAGGATTAAATATACTTCACTCATGCTACAAACAAATACATGTTGACCAGGTCAGGGATTTAGTAGAACAAGGAGCCTATTTTATAGATGTTAGAGATGAAGAAGAATACGAAAAAGGTCATATAATCAATGCAGTAAATATTCCTTTAGGAGAGATAAGGGATAGAGCAGATGAAATACCAAGGGATAGACCAGTTTATCTACATTGTAGATCTGGACAAAGGTCTTATAATGCTGTGATGGCCTTACAGAATATGGGATTTACAAATGTATATAATGTATCGGGAAGTTTCTTAGGTTTATCTTTTTATGAATATTTCAACGATAAAACCACAGGAAGAGAACCAATAGTTACAGATTATAATTTTGAATAATATACTTAAACACAAGGTTATGCAGAATACTTTTATTTTGCATAACCTATTTTTCAAACAGAAAAGGTGAAAAATATGAAATCCCGTTTAACTAAATTAGATGTTTTTTCGATAGTATTAGGTTCTATAATTGGATGGGGCTCCTTTATGCTACCAGGAACTAAATTTTTGAAGGAAGCGGGAGTAATAAATACCACTTTAGGACTTTTTTTGGGAGCCTTATTTATTATAATCATTCAAAATAGTTATTATATTATGTTAGAAAATCATGATGACGAAGGAGGAGAGTTCTCCTTCGCCTATAAACATTGCGGTAGAAATCATGGGTTTATAGTAGGTTGGTTTTTATTATTAGCTTATCTGACTATAATCCCTTTAAATGGTACTGCTTTTCCCTTGGTGATGAGAAAAATTTTTGGAGATGTATTTCAATTTGGATATTTATATAGTATAGCAGGATATGAAGTGTATATTGGAGAAATCATATTATCTAGCCTAATAGTTATACTATTTGCCTATATAAATATCAAGGGAATAAAGGATTCTGCAAAGGTACAAAATATAATAGCTCTTACCTTAGTTTTATTGGTATTTATCGTATTCATTACCATGTTTATTAAGGTGGATAGAAGTAAATTTTTAGACAATTATATCTATAACTATAAATTTGATTTAGGAGAAGTTTTAAGGATATTTGCAATTACTCCTTTTGCTTTCGTAGGATTTGACAATATTCCGCAAATATGCAAAGAGTTTGACTTTGGAGCTAAAAAAGCTTCTATAATTGCAGTATTATCTGTGTCTATTGGTAGCTTAATCTACTCTATATTAAATTTAACTACAGCATTAGTATATTCACCAGAGGAAGCTGTAGCGCTAGATTGGGCATTGGGAACAGGAGTTTTAGAGACTATTGGGAAATTTGGTTTTTTATTATTGGTAATAGCTTTATCTGCTGCAGTTACTTCTGGTATTAATGGTTTTATGATATCCACTAGTAAACTCATGGGTTCTATAGCTAATCACCATATAATTCCTAAGAAATATGCTTATATTAATAAAAATGGAGTATTTCAAAATGCCATATTATTCGCAACAACTATAAGCCTTATAGCTCCTTGGTTTGGTAGGGAGGTAATACTATGGATAGTGGATATGTCCTCATTAGGAGCAGCTATAGCATATTTTTATGTTTGTTTTATTGCTATTAAACTAGGTAATACTATATTTAGAAAAATCCTTTCCATTTTAGGGATGTTAGCTTCCATATTAACAGTATCACTACTGCTAATCCCCTCATCCCCAGCAGCATTAGGGAAGGAATCATTAATAGCTTTGATTTTATGGATAGTGTTGGGAATTATTTTCTATATAAAAGTAGTCTCTTCAAGTAAAATACAGGCCTCAAAAAATAATGTTTAATGTAAAAGGGGAATAAGTTAGAATTTTAGCTTATTCCCCTTTTAATTTTGGTGACCCCACCGGGACTCGAACCCGGGTTACCGCCGTGAAAGGGCGGTGTCTTAACCGCTTGACCATGGGGCCAATTAAATTTTTAGGAAAAACCAAAGTTACGTTACTATAAAAATTTTAACTTGTCAAGTAGAATTTTGTGTTAAAATAAAAATAGAAGAACTTATCAAATTGAAAGGAGAATATATATGGAGACATGGGAAAGACGGGAGCAGATATTAAAAGTCCTAAAGGATTCAAAGAAACCAATCAAAGGAACTCAGTTGTCTGAAAAATTTGGAGTAAGTAGGCAGGTGATAGTTCAGGATATAGCTTTATTAAGAGCCAGAGGTGAGGATATATTAGCAACTTCTCAAGGATACATAATTCCCCATTCCTATGGAGAGAATAAACTTGTAAAAAAAATAGTATGTAAACATAAAGGCTATGATGAGATAGAGGATGAAATTAAAACCATAGTGGATATGGGTGGAAAGGTAATAGATGTAATAGTAGATCATCCTGTATATGGAGAGATAAGAAGTCCTCTAGAAATTAGTTCTAGAATGGAATTAAAGGAATTTATAGACAGTTTAGTAAGAACTAAGGGAGAACCTTTATCATCCCTTACAGAAGGCATACATATTCATACTATAGAGGTAGAAGACGAGAAAAGCCTTATGGAAATAAAAAAAGCATTAACAGAAAAAGGGTACTTGATAGCTGAGGAATAAAATGATATATTTGTATTTATAGGTGACAAGACAGATGTAAATACACTAATATGAGGTGATATTATGGTAGATAAAGGTTCTGGTAAAGGAAGTAGAATCAAAGACTATTTAGTTAAGGTGTTTAATGGTATGGCATTAGGACTTTTCTCATCTTTGTTAATAGGATTGATAATCAAACAATTAGGGACTTTATTCAAAATTAATCTTATGGTAGAATTTGGCAACATAGCTCAAATGTTAATGGGACCAGCTATTGGTGCAGGTGTAGCTTATAGTATAGGGGCTCCTCCATTGGGGATATTTGCGTCGGTGATAACAGGTGCAATAGGAGCAGGAACTATATACTTAGAAGAAGGTGCTATGATGATAAAGGTGGGAGAACCAGTAGGAGCTTTTGTAGCTGCTTTATTAGGAGCTGAATTTTCCAAATTGATAGAGGGGAAAACTGGTGTAGATATAGTATTAGTTCCTCTATGTACAATTTTGGTAGGAGGTTTAACAGGATATTATATAGGACCTCCTATATCTTCTTTTATGAATCTAATAGGAAATGTTATAAATTTAGCTACAGAGCTTCAACCTATTCCTATGGGAATAATAATATCCACATTGATGGGCATAGTTTTAACTCTTCCTATTAGTTCTGCTGCTTTGGCCATATCTTTAGGCTTAAGTGGTTTAGCCGCTGGAGCTAGTACTGTAGGTTGTGCATCTCAGATGATAGGATTTGCAGTATCCTCTTATAAAGAAAATGGTTTTGGCGGGTTTATTGCTCAAGGTATAGGTACTTCTATGTTACAGATTCCCAATATAATAAAAAATCCAAGGATATGGCTCCCTCCTATAATTACATCCGCTATTTTAGGCCCTATATCTACAACCTTGTTTAAAATGGAAAGCAATATGATAGGAGCAGGAATGGGAACTAGTGGTTTAGTGGGACAATTTGCAGTTATAGATGTTATGGGAACATCGCCTAAGGTAATAATAAGTATATTAATTATGCATTTTATATTACCAGGAATTATAAGTTTTTCAATATCTCAATGGATGAGGAAAAAGGGATATATAGAATTTGGGGATATGAAACTATAAAATTAAAAAAGGTGTTAGAAATATACCTTGCTGGGTATATAAATAATAGCCTAGAATAGAAAGCCAATATTTTAGGCATCTCCCACAAATGATAAATCGACTAACAACAAAAGACAAAACCACAGGAGAGGCACTGATTTTAGTTTTAACTAAAATCAGTGTTTTTGCTATTTCATTTAGATTGATAATAAATCAAAAATATGGTATACTATAACTTAAATTTAATATATAGCTATGAAGGGAAAAGTAGATAATCAAGTCCTTTATAGAGAGCTAATGGCTGGTGAAAATTAGCAAGGGCTATTATTGAATCCGACCCAGAGCTATTATCCATATAAGAGAACCGAAAGGTTAAATAGGGTGGCAACGCGGGATAAACTCTCGTCCCTAATATTAGGGATTGGGAGTTTTTTTATATAAAAATATAGGGATAGGAGTGAAAAAGAGATGCTTGATATTAGACGTATAAGAAAAAATCCAGAAGAAGTAAAAAAGGCATTAAACAAAAGACATGGAGATTTTCCCATCGATGAAGTATTAGAACTAGATGAAAAAAGAAGGAGTATGTTGACTAAAGTAGAAGAGATGAAAGCTAGGCAAAATTCTGTATCCAAAGAAATTCCAAAGTTTAAAAAAGAAGGCAAAGACGTATCTTCTTTAATAAGTGAGATGAAGGAGCTATCTGATGAGATAAAAAGACTAGATGGAGAAGTAAAGGAAATAGATGACAAGCTATTAAATCTACTCCTTCATATTCCAAATATTCCTCATGAATCGGTGGTAGAAGGTGAATCCGATGAAGACAATGTGGAGATTAGAAAATGGGGTGAACCTAAGGATTTTGGTTTTGAACCTAAGGCCCATTGGGATTTAGGAGCTGAATTGGATATACTGGATTTTGAAAGAGCTTCAAAGTTGACTGGGGCTAGATTCTCTCTATTTAAAAACGCAGGGGCTAGGCTAGAAAGGGCATTGATAAACTTTATGTTAGATCTTCATACTACAGAGCATGGATATATTGAAATGGCCACTCCCTTTATGGTAAACAGAGATAGTATGATAGGTACTGGCCAATTGCCAAAGTTTGAATACGATATGTTCCATATACCTAGCAAAGATTATTTTTTAGTGCCCACTGCAGAAGTTCCCCTCACTAATTTGTATAGGGATGAAATACTAGATGAAGATATGCTACCTATGTATTATACTGCCTATACCCCTTGTTTTAGGCAAGAAGCAGGGTCTGCAGGTAGAGATACTAGGGGCCTTATAAGAAATCATCAATTTGATAAAGTAGAATTAGTTAAATTTTCTTTACCAGAAGATTCCTATGATGAACTAGAAAAGCTTACCAATAATGCTGAAGAAATTCTAAAACGATTAGGGCTTCCCTATAGGGTGGTTATGTTAAGTACAGGAGATTTGGGTTTTTCAGCAGCAAAGACCTATGATTTGGAAGTATGGATGCCAAGTTATGGCAGGTATGTGGAAATATCTTCTTGCAGTAATTTTGAAGACTTCCAAGCTAGAAGGGCTAATATAAGATTTAGAAGGGAAGATACTAAAAAGCTAGAATTTGTTCATACCTTAAATGGTTCAGGGCTAGCAGTAGGTAGAACATTTGCAGCAATTATAGAGAACTATCAGCAAGAAGATGGTAGTATAAAAATACCAGAAGTCTTGAAACCTTATGCAGGGGGACTAGAAGAAATAAAAAAATAAAAAGATGAATCTATGTAATTGGTTGTAATTTGTAGATAGAGCACGGTTTCTGAAGCAAGGGAACCGTGCTTTTTAAATAAGATAAAGAGGAATTATAATATTTTAGTAGAAATATAGATATAATTAGATAAGAATAGATTTAGGAGGTGGGAAGTTGAATATAAATAAGCGTATACTGATTATATTGATTATCATCTTAGCCCTTGCTGTATCAGGCTGTAATAGAGACATAAGAGATTCTCCTACTTTGATAGTAGAGGATTATAATGGTGTAGACATAGACAATGTTCATCACTATAGGATAGAGGTAGACTTAGATCCAGATAGCAAATCCTATGAGGCTAAACAAAAAGTAGAATATATAAATTCTTCAATAGAAAAACTAGATTACATATATTTTCATCTATATCCCAATGCATATAAATCATTAGAAACAGCTCCTATTTTATTTGATGAATCCCTGTTTACCCAAGAGGACTTTGAACCAGGCTATATGGAATTAAAGGATATATTAGTAGATAATAAACCAGTAAATTTTCAGATAGAAGGAATAGACGATACCATATTGAAAATCCATTTACCTTCCCCACTAAAACCCAATGAAAAGTTAGAAGTCTATTTAGTATACGAAGTTAAACTTCCTTTAAATGTAGATAGATTTGGTTATGGAAAAGATGTATTCAATTTTGGAAATTGGTATCCTATAGCTTGTGTATACGATGATAAAGGTTGGAGTCTAGATCCTTACTATAATATTGGAGATCCTTTTTATAGTGATATAGGCAATTATGATGTAATCATTACAGTACCAGAGGATTTCATTGTAGCAGCTAGTGGAAACATATTACAAGAAAAAATAAAAAAAGGTAAAAGGATTTATACCATAGAAGGTAAAATGATTAGGGATTTTGCTTGGGTTGCTAGCCCTAAGTTTACAGTAAAAGAAGTGGAAGTAGAAGACACAGTTATAAAATTATATTCCTTAGAAGAAAAAGAGGAAATAGAGGATTTTGCCTCCCAAGTAGGTATAGATTCTATAAGCATATTTAATAAAATATTTGGCAAATACCCTTATGGACAATATTCTATAGTTATGACGGAATTTCCTACAGGCATGGAGTATCCTACCATAGTTTTTATAGGCAAAAACTATTTTAATACTACTTCCAAGGAAATTTTAGAAACCATAATAGTCCATGAAACTGCCCATCAATGGTGGTATGGAGTAGTTGGCAATGATCAGGTAGATGAACCTTGGTTAGATGAATCCTTTGCTACCTATTCGGAAGTAATATATATTGCTGAAAAATATGGTGAAAAAATAGCAGAAGAGTATTATAATTATTATTGTAAGAACAATTACGAATACGGAAAACTCCTCATAACTAAGGATGAAATAATCAATAAACCTGTAAATCAGTTTAGCAATTGGGATGATTATGGGTTATTGGTATATTCTAAAGGGGCTATGTTTTTAAAGGAGATAGGCGAGGATTTTGGGGTAGAGGTATTATACCATATATTGAATAGGTACTATAACACATATAGATTTTATAATGCAACAACAGAAGATTTTATACATATATGTGAAGAAGTGACCAATACCTCTTTTGATAAGAGAGTTGATAAATGGCTATATGGAAAAGATGAAAAAGGAGGGTCGTGACCCTCCTTTTATATTAGTACCGTCTATCATTCCATCCCATTCCACCAAATAGTATTACTAGTAGTAGAAAGAAGAATAGTAGACTAGAGTCATCACCACCCCAGAATCCCCCTCTTCTTTGCAGATCCGTCATATAAATACCTCCTTTGTAATATTATAATTTCTGTATTATATTATATAGATATGAAGGGTAATAGGTTACACCAAATTTATGTTATATTATTGTTAGAATTAAACTAAAAAATGGGGGAAATGTATATGAAAAAAAGACTTACAAGGATTCTTATACTATCTTTATTATTTGTATTTATTATAAATTCAACTACATTTGCCATAATAGGCATTGAAAATCAGGTTTCCGCCTATCTATTGGGAGATTTTGAAACTGGTGAAATACTAGAAAAGTATAATATAGATAAACCTATGGAAATAGCCAGTATTACTAAAATCATGACTTATTTAGTGATTATGGAGGAAATACAAAAGGGAAGTATTTCTATGGAAGATAAAATTCGTATAGATGAGGATATTGCTAAGATTAAAGGTTCTAGTTTAAAATTAGAAGAGGGAGAGATTTTTACGGTAAAGGAATTGTTAGAAGGCTTAATGGTAGTATCAGCAAATGATGCTGCCTATGCCCTTGCAAAACATACGGCAGGCACAGAAGGAGCCTTTGTAAGGAAGATGAATGAAAAGGCTAAAGAACTAGGACTGGACACTGCTATATTTTTCAATTCCACTGGACTACCAGAGGGAGAAGTTCAAAATTTAATGAGTCCTAAGGATATATTCATCCTTTCAAGATATACTATAAATAAATTTCCAGAGGTTTTATCTTTAGCTACTATTCCCCAAATAGAAATTCCAATGAGGAATTATAAAGAGAAAAATACAAATCCTTTGTTAAAAGAAATAGAGGGAATAGATGGACTTAAAACGGGATTTACCAATAAAGCTGGATATTGCCTAGTATCCACCCTTAAAGTTTGTGCCTTAGATGGAGAACATGAAGATTTTAGACTCATAGGTATAGTAATGGGGACTGAAAGTGAACAGAAGCGAAAGGAAATGGCTAAAGCGTTAATACAATATGGATTGGATAACTATTCTAAAAAGATTATTGCAAATAAAAACGTACCTATAGATATTATTTCTATACCTAAGAGTAGAAATAAGGATATAGAAGTTTATCCTGTTAATAACTATAGTACTTTGATAAAAACAGGGGATAGTTTAGACCTTGATATTCAAATAGACGAAAATATAAAATTACCTTTGAAGGAGTTGGACAAGATAGGGAAAGTATCTATATATAAAAATGGACAGAAATTAGATGAAATAGATTTAATAGTTCGTGAAGATATAAAAAAGGAAAGGCTATTAATAGTCCTATTTAGACATATAAAGGACTTTGTAACCTTAATGTTCACCAAAATATTAAAAAGGTAGAGGAAATTTAAATTGACAAAAGGGGAAAACTAATGTAAAATGTATTAATGTGAATATTAGTTGTGCACCCGTAGCTCAGTAGGATAGAGCAGCGCCCTCCTAAGGCGTGTGTCGGGGGTTCGATTCCTCTCGGGTGCACCATATATTTGGTGATATGTTTATGGATGAATTATATATGAGATTAGCCCTTGAAGAAGCATATAAAGCTCTTAGCACCTATGAAGTACCTATAGGTGCTGTTATTGTACATGAAGACAAAGTGATTGGAAGAGGGTATAATAGAAGGGAAATAGATAAGGATCCAACAGCTCATGCAGAGATTATTGCTATAAAAGAAGCCAGTAAGTATTTAGGAGGTTGGAGACTTACAGGGGCTACTATATATGTTACTTTAGAGCCTTGTGCCATGTGTGCAGGGGCTATAATCAACTCTAGAATAGATAGGGTAGTAATAGGTACAAAAGACCCTAAAGGAGGCTGTTGTGGCTCCATAATCAATCTACTAGATAATCCAGTATTTAATCACAGGGCAGATGTAAAATTTGGGGTACTAGAGTATGAATGTAGTAGTATAATTACGAATTTTTTCAAACAAATAAGAAATAACAAACAGTACAAATTTTAATACTACTCATCTTATTTTATTTATGGAGAGATGTCCGAGAGGTTGAAGGTGGTGGTCTCGAAAACCACTGTACAGGCATTCTGTACCGAGGGTTCGAATCCCTCTCTCTCCGCCATTAGATTTTAAACCTAGCATTAGCTAGGTTTTTACATTACATAGGCTATTTATTTGTACATAATCCAACTATTTCTGATAAAATGTAATTGTATAAAATAAACTAAAGGAAGGGATAATTATGGAATTACTCAAGGAAACATTAAAAGCAATAGGGCCACCAGACGAAGAGGCCAAAAAAAGAGCTAAAGAAAGATTGGATAGTTTAGCAAAGCCTATAGGAAGCTTAGGTAAATTAGAAGAAATAGTTATCAAAATGGCAGGAATTACTGGGAAACCTCATAACAAAATAGAAAAGAAAAATATAGTAGTTATGTGTGCTGATAATGGGATAGTAGCAGAAGGAGTAAGTGCTTGTCCCCAAGAATTTACTATGATATTAACTGAGAATATGACAAAGGGTTTTACAGGAGTATCCGTATTATCAGAAATGACCAATACGGATTTGACTATTGTAGATATTGGACTAAATGGGGATATAGACAATCCTAAAGTGTTAAACAAAAAAATAAATTATGGAACCAAAAATTTTACAAAAGGTCCAAGTATGACTTACGATGAGGCAGTTAAAGCTATTGAAGTTGGAATAGATATAGGAGATAGCCTTTATTCTGAAGGATATGATATATTAGGAACTGGAGAGTTAGGAATAGGGAATACTACCACTTCTGCTGCAGTTCTAAGTGCTTTTAGTGGATTAGATACAGATATTACTAGTGGTAAAGGAGCAGGGCTTACAGAAGAACAATATAATTTTAAGAAAAATGCCATCAAAAAAGGCCTAGAAATAAATAAGCCTAACAAGGAAGATCCAGTAGATGTAATATCTAAAGTTGGTGGCTTTGATATAGCTGGTATGTGTGGACTATTTTTATCTGCAGCTAAAAATAAAAAGCCCATCGTAATAGACGGTTTCATATCCTCAGCAGCAGCTCTATGTGCAGTAAGATTTAATCCTTTAGTCAAGGAATACATATTTCCTTCTCATCTATCTAAGGAACCTGGTGCTGTCTATATGTCAAAAGAGCTAGGGCTTGAACCTATGTTAAATTTGGATATGAGATTAGGAGAAGGATCAGGTTGCCCATTAGCTTTTCAAATAATAGATGCGGCTTTATGTATAATGGACAATATGGCTACTTTTGAAGAAGCATCCATTGATAGCGAAGTATTGATAGATATTAGAGAAGAAAAATAATAATTTAGGTGATATCATGATAATTTTAGTAACAGGTGGAGCACGAAGTGGCAAGAGCACTTTTGCAGAAAGCCTATACGAATATAAAAAAGATGTGGTATATATTGCTACCTCTAAAATATGGGATAAAGAGATGGAAGAGAGGGTCAAGCTCCATCAAAGGAGTCGCCCTTCCTGTTGGAGAACCTATGAGGCTAATTATTTGCTAGTAGATGCCCTAGGAGAAGAAAGAAATTACCTATTAGATTGTATTACAGTGCTTACATCAAATATAATGTTTGATATGACCAAGGAAGAAGAATACATAGACTATCAGCTTCAAAGTCAAGTGGAGGATAAAATATACGAAGAACTATATTCCCTAATAAAAGCCGTTGAAAACAAAAAATATAATTTAGTATTAGTAACCAATGAGGTAGGATATTCATTAGTTCCGGAAAATCATATAGGTAGGGTGTTTAGAGATATTCAGGGAAGGATAAACCAAAGAATAGCTGCTTTATCCCACGAGGTTTATTTGGTATGTTGTGGTATACCGGTGAAGATAAAATGATAGATGGACTTATATTAGCCATTCAGTTTTTAACCCGATTGCCTATAAAAAAGCCCGTAGAGTTTGATGATAAAAATTTATCTAGAAGTATCCTATTTTTCCCTTTGGCAGGTTTGATAATTGGAAGTATTGGGGGATTATTTTACCACATATTTTCCCATTTAAATGAATACATAGGGACTTTTTTTGCCTTAGTATCTATGATAGCAATAACAGGAGGCCTTCATCTAGATGGATTATCGGATACTTGTGATGGTTTTCTTTCTTATAGGGAAAAGGATAGGGTTCTTGAAATAATGAAGGATAGTCGTGTTGGGGTTTTTGGAGTTATATCTATAGTATTAGATATACTTTTTAAGTATATTCTCATATTGAGCATTGCTGGGAATCTCTCCTTAATATTGGCTTTATCCTATGGTAATAGTCGATTAGTAATATCTTATATAATGTCTACCAAAAAGGTAAGTAGAAAAGGTGGCCTAGGAGATATGTTTCATAAGAGCAATCCAAAAATATTTGCTCTAATAGGAGGAATTATATATATTATCATGTTATTTTTGATTAACCCAATATATATACTACCACTTATATTTTCATTTTTGGCAGCAGAAATAATGACATGGATAAGTTATAAGAAGATAGATGGTTTTACTGGAGATGTATATGGAGCTACCATTGAAATTGGTGAAATAACATCTTTAATAGTTTTTTTATTTTTGGAGGTGGTTAAGTGGATATAATATTGATACGCCATGGACAAACAGAAGATAATGCAGATAGAATATTTAGTACCAAGGATACTAAGTTGACAGAAAAAGGTAGGGAACAGATTAAAAACACTAAGAAAATTGTAGATACCTTATCTTTTGACAAAGTATATGTAAGCCCATTATATAGAGCCATTGAAACTATGGAAATCCTAGGCTTAGAAGGAGAAAAAGAAGAAAGAATAAAGGAAGTGGACTTTGGACTATTTGAGGGAAATAGCTATGAAGCTCTCAAAGAGAAGTTTCCAGAGGAAGTTAAACAATGGGACGAAAATTATATAAACTATGTAACTCCAGAAGGGGAAAGTATTAAGCTTGCCTATGAAAGGGTTACATCATTTTTAGAGGAAATATCCAAGAAAGACGAAGATGTAGTTTTAGTATGCCATGATGGGGTTATAAGGATTGCTTTAAGCTGGGTATTTAATAATATAGATTATTTTTTTAAATTCAAAGTGGAAAATGGTAGTATTAATATAATTTCTATAGACGAATATGGGTTTAAATATATCGAAAAGACAAATTATACTATAAAACCAAAGTTATTACAAAATTTGTAATTCATCTATAATTAAATATTGAGGAAAAGATTGGTAAACCGTTAATAGTTATAATGAAATAAAAACGGAGAATTTAATTATCTGTTTTTATTTTTGAAAAAGTTTGATAAAGTAAGAAAAAGAGCAAAAAGTTAAGAAAAATCAAAAAAAACTTAAATTTTAACAGATTAACATAGGAAAACAAACTTGAATAATAATATAGTATATGATAAATTATAGTTGAAAGTCAAAGAAAGTCAAAGTTTAATTATATATAAGGAGGTTGATACTATGTTTGGAATCACACCTTATAGAGGATGGAGAAGGGGAATGCCCAGTGAATTTAGATGGGATATTGATAGGATGTTTGATTCTATGTTACAAGAATTTGATGATATAGACTCTTATCATCCATTAAGAGTAGACATTAAAGAAAAAGATAAGGAATATGTACTTGAAGCAGAAATTCCAGGAGTAGATAAAGATGATATATTGCTAGAGCTAAAAGACAATGTATTAACTATAGCTGTAGAAAGAAAAGAAGAAGTAAATGAAGAAAAAGAAAACTATATAAGACGAGAAAGAAGATATGGTTCCTTTAGAAGATCTTTCTATGTTGATGATGTAGATCAGGATAAAATTAAAGCCAAATTTAAGAATGGAGTATTAAAAGTAAAACTACCTAAAAAAGAATCAATTCCTCCAAAGGAAAACAGAATTCCTATAGAATAAGCTTAATTTAAACAGTCACCTAAATAGGTGGCTGTTTTTTGAGAATAGTACTTTTCTCTAATATATATTTGAAACATATTAGAAAAGATGGTATATTAATATTGAATGACGAAAAAATGTATTCTTATTAGTGTTATTTGGATAAGCAGAAGATGAGGAAAAGTACTAAAATATACTTATGTTAGGATACTTAGTAAAAGTATTGAATCTTTAAAATATTTTATGAAATCCGAAGAATAGATGATGTTAATATAAAGGCATTTGAAAAGGGCCTGAGCCTATAAGACTTCCTTTAAAAAATAAGACAAGGGATAATCCCTTGTCTTATTTGCTATATAATATTTGATTACTCATATTCTTTTAGTAATTGATCTTTAATATCCCATAGGGGTTTTGAAAGGTCTACAAAATATTCATGGGGATTTTCAAATCTAAGTACTTCTTCCCAAAGGGTCTCTATTTCTTTTGCACAATAGTCTCTTATCTCATCTATTGGAGGAGTTTCGTATATACATTTGCCTTTATCAAATATTTTAACTAATAATTTTCTTGCATAGAAGTTAGTTAAAGTTTTCCTTTTCCAAGTGAATAGAGGATGAAATATTTCATAAGGCTTAGTTTCATCGATTTTTTCATCATGTAATGTAACTACATCAGCAATGGCTTTATTCGTAGTCTTATCGTAAAGCCTATAAACTTGCTTAAAACTAGGTGTGGTAATTTTTTCTACATTTTCGCTAAGCTTGATTTTAGGTATTATTTTCCCTTCTTCTTCTACGGCGGTAAGCTTGTATACTCCACCAAAAACTGGTTCTGATCTGGCAGTAATCAATCGTTCTCCTACTCCAAAGGAATCAACCTTAGCTCCTTGATTTAACAGATCTCTAATTACATATTCATCTAGGCTACTAGATGCTACAATAGGGCAATCATGAAATCCCGCTTCATCTAGCATTTTTCTTGCTTCTTTAGAGAGATATGAGATATCTCCACTATCTATCCTAATGCCTTTTGGTCTAAATCCCCTTGGGACTACTTCTTCATTAAATGCCTTTATAGCATTAGGTACACCAGATTTTAATACATTATAAGTATCCACCAATAATACGCAATTATCTGGATATAGTCTTGCATAAGCCTTAAAAGCTTCTAATTCAGTGGGAAATAGTTGTACCCAACTGTGGGCCATAGTACCTAATGCTGGGATATTGAAATCCCTATCTACTATGGTACAAGCAGTACCTATAGCACCACCAATATATGCAGCTCTAGCTCCTAGAATGGCACCTTCATAGCCTTGAGCTCTTCTAGAACCAAATTCCATTATAGGTCTACCTTGTGCAGCTCTTACTATTCGATTAGCTTTTGTGGCTATTAGGCTTTGATGGTTGATGGTTAGCAATATCATAGTTTCAATTATTTGAGCTTGAATTATAGGTCCTCTTACTATTACTATAGGTTCTCCTGGGAAAATAGGAGTACCTTCAGGAACAGCCCATACATCGCATTGAAATTCAAAATTTTTAAGATATTCTAAAAACTCTTCGCTAAACATTCCCTTAGAACGGAAATATTCTATATCTTCATCATAAAATTTTAAATTTTGAAGATATCCAATTAGCTGTTCTACTCCAGCCATAATAGCGAAGCCACCATCATCAGGTATGGATCGGAAGAACATATCAAAATAGGCGATTTTATCCTCCATACCATTTTCAAAATACCCATTGGCCATGGTAAACTCATAGAAATCTGCTAACATAGTCAGGTTTTTCTTTTCCTTCCAATCAATATTGGTCATTTTAAAAATCTCCTTTTTATAATCGTTAGTATATCTTTTATATCAATTATATTACCTAAATTGATAAAGTTCAACATTGTGGAAAAAAACACAAATTTATCAACAAATTTTAGAAAATAATAAACGGAGGGCATATATTCATATCTTCACCCTCCGTCATTTAAAATAGAACTTTCTGTAGTTATACCAACCTCTAACTTTTGTATCAAACATTAACTGCAATTTTCTATCAACACTCCTAAAAGTTTAACGCCTACTACTTAAAATAGACATTATTGAATTTGAATTTCAAACCATTAAACGCCTAAACAATACTTAACTTTAAACCTAAAACTACTCTTATCGACTCATCTAAATTTTTGTTATTTTTAACTAGTAGGTTGGCTATAACTATTAGTTCTATTTAATTTAATTATATACTAGATTCAAGTATTTGTAAAGCAATTTTCAGAAAATATTGACAAAATAGTTTACATATTTAATAGTTTTTCCCCTTTTTCCGTAATAGTAACTGAATTTACGGAAATTTTATTACAATGGTTAGCATAAGGACATTTACTACAGCTAATATTACAATCATTTATTCCATTATCTTCCCTAATATAGCCCATACGAGCTAGCTGAGTAAAAGCCTCTTCAACTAGCTCCTCAGGTATATTTAAGTTTCGTGCTATATTGCTTTTAGATATATAATTTGAATTATAAATTTCCTTTAACACTTCTTTTAGCAAAAAACCATCTCCTTAAATATTAGCTGAAACCTAGAAGTCTACCAATTTGATATACCAACACAGCAGCAATCCATCCTATTATAAAGGTATATAGGACAGTAAATAAAGCCCATTTACTTGAATTAGTTTCTTTTTTTATAGTGGCTATAGTAGCAGCACAAGGTGTATATAATAAGGTCATTACCATAAAGGATACAGCTGTTAATGGAGTAAACACCCTTTGCATAGCTGCTATTAGTTCTGTACCTTCTCCCACACCTGCATATACCATACCTAGAGTAGCTACTACAGCTTCTTTTGCTGCAATCCCAGCGAACAATCCTACAGCAGCTTGCCAAGTTCCAAAGCCTGCAGGTTTAAAAACAGGAGCTATAAAGGAACCAATTCTACCTAATATACTACTTTCTCCATAAGGCTCTACTCCAATAGGTAACATAGCTAGAACCCACAATATAGTTACAACTGCAAAAATAGTAGTACCAGCTCTCTTTAAAAATCCAGAAACATTATCCCACATATTTCTTAAAACATTTCTCAAAGTGGGTAATCTATAAGGAGGAAGTTCCATGATAAAATAGGAAGGTTCCCCTTTAAATAAGGTATTGCTAAATATTTTTGCCATCAATAATGCTATAAAAATTCCCAAAAGATAGATGAAAAATAATACTAAACCGCCTTTATCTGGGAAGAAGGCTGCAATAAATACCAAATAAATAGGTAATTTAGCTCCACAGGACATGAAGGGATTGATCAAGGTAGCAATCATTCGATCCTTCTTATTATCCAAAGTTCTAGTAGCCATAATTCCTGGAACATTACATCCAAAACCTACAATCATGGAGATGAAGGTCTTACCTTGAAGACCTAAAGCCCTCATTATATTATCCATTACATAAGCAGCTCTAGCCATATAACCAGTATCTTCCAGTATCCCCATTAGCATATATAATACCACTATTAAAGGAATAAACTCTAAAACTGCTCCCACACCGCCAATAAGTCCTTCAGCTACAAAGGATATAATCCAATCTGGAGAATTTATACTGATTAAGAATGATTCAATAAATCCCCCTAAGATTTCTATCCCTTCTTCTACTAATCCCCCTAATAGGTCTTCGCCAATAGCAAAAGTTAGTTGAAAAACTATAAGCATTATCAGTGCAAATATAGGTAGTCCTAGATACTTATGGGTTAATATTTTATCTATTTTATCAGTCATTGTTTCTTCCATTACATCAGGTCTTTTTACCCCTTCATTTGTAATGCTATTTACAAATTCATATCTTTTGTCGATAATCTCTAATTCATACTTTTCTGCATTTTTTTTGAATTGTTCTACCATTTTATTAAACTCCTCAGAGGAGCTTAAATCTTCATGGTTATTTATAAATTCATATATATATTCGTCCCCTTCCAATAGTTTAATAGCAATCCATTGGGGAGGATATTCTAAATTTTTATTGCTTAAAAAATCTTTCACTTTTTCTATTTCTTTGTCGATACTTTCACCATAAGATATATGGGGTTTATGTTCTATATCTTTTTCCATTAATTCTATGGACTTTTTGATTAGTTCATCAATCCCCTTTTTTTTGGATGCTATAGTTGGCACTACAGGTGCACCTAATTTTTCAGAAAGAGCATCTATATTTAAATTAATATTTCTTTCCTCTGCTTCGTCTATCATATTTAAAGCGATTACTATTTTAGCACCCATTTCTAATAATTGGGTAGTTAAATATAGATTACGTTCAATATTAGTTGCATCTACAACATTAATAACTATGTCAGGATTATTTTTGAGAATAAAATCTCTTGCAACTATCTCATCTTCTGAAAAGGCACCTAAACTATAGATACCAGGAAGGTCCACTATATTATAAGTTTTCCCATTAAATTTAATTTTTCCTTCTTTTTTCTCTACGGTAACTCCTGGCCAGTTTCCTACATGTTGGTTAGAGCCAGTTAAGGCGTTAAATAATGTAGTTTTACCGCTATTAGGATTTCCTACTAAAGCTATTGTATTCACTTGAATCCCCCTTACCATATGATAATCATTATCAACAAAAGACAAAAATAAAAATCCTAATGTAAATCTTCGACTATTATTTTTTGAGCTAATCCACGACCAACTGCAATCTTATTTCCTGATAGGGAGACAATCAAAGGACCTCGATCATTTTTTAACACTTGAACATTAGATCCAGTATTAAATCCCATTTCATAAAGCCTCCTAGTAGCATTGCCTCCAGCATCTATTTTTTGGACTTTTCCTTTATCTCCAGGATTTAATTGGATTAGTGATTTTTTACCCATAATAATCCCCCTTTCGTAAGTATCTAAAGTTTATATAAACTTAGATAAACTATCTATACTTTACTTTGAAACTGATAATTACTATCAATATAATAATATATTTTTGGAATAAATGCAACTATTTTGGGTAAAATAATCATTTAATTAATTTTTTATGATAGAAATATATCAACAAATGATACAGAATTGGCTTAAGGCTATAAAACAAAATATGTTTACAAAAGTTAAGTATTAGGATATAATAGAAACACACCCCAGGGGGGAGGGGATTCTTTAAGGAGGAGATTATTATGTTAACTAAAACTATTACCATAGATGTATTAGGAATGACCTGTGCTGCTTGTTCCGCTAGAGTAGAAAAGGTATTGAGGAAACAGGATGGCGTGTTAAATGTAGCAGTAAATTTGTTACAACAAAAAGCCACCATAGAATATGATAGGAATAAAATAGATATACTTAAAATAATTGAGACTATAGAAAATACTGGATATCAAGTACCCTTAGAAAAAAGAACCCTTTTAATACAAGGAATGACTTGTGCTGCTTGCTCTGCTAGAGTGGAAAAAGTATTAAACAAGATAGATGGGGTAATCAAGGCTAATGTAAATTTATCCACTAATAAAGCAGTAGTGGAATTCCCATCTGGAGTAGTAGAAGATGAGACATTGGTAGAAGCAGTAGAAAAAGCTGGATACAAGGCAGAAGTGGAAATAGATAGGGATATAGATAGGGAAAAGGAGCTTAGAGAAAAAGAAATAAAATCCCTAAAAACTTCCTTTGTGATTTCTGCAATATTAACTATTCCATTATTTTCTGCTATGTTTTTCCATATGGCAGGGGTGGACAACATACTTACCAATGGATATTTTCAGCTAATATTAGCTACTCCTGTTCAATTTATCATAGGTTATAGATTTTATAAAGGGGCTTTCAATTCTTTGAGAGGCGGAGGGGCCAATATGGATGTGTTAGTATCCATGGGTACTTCAGCAGCCTATTTTTATAGTCTATATAATTTGCTGACAGGAGTTCATGAATACTATTTTGAAGCCTCAGCAGTTATTATTACTCTAATACTATTGGGCAAAACCTTTGAAGCGATAGCTAAGGGCAAAACTTCTGAAGCCATAAAGAAACTAATGGGACTTCAACCTAGGACAGCTCGAGTAGTTCGAGATGGTATGGAGATGGATATTCCTATAGAAAAAGTAGAAATAGGGGATATAATAGTGGTTAGACCTGGAGAAAAGATACCTGTAGACGGCATAATAATAGAAGGAAATTCATCTATAGATGAATCCATGATAACTGGGGAAAGTATCCCTGTAGATAAAACTAAAGGGGATGAAGTAATAGGAGCTACTATAAATAAATTTGGTTCTTTTAAGTTTAGAGCAACTAAAGTTGGAAAGGATACAGTACTTTCTCAGATAATTAAATTAGTAGAAGATGCTCAAGGTTCTAAAGCACCAGTGCAGAGATTAGCAGATAAAATATCTGGTATATTTGTACCATTGGTAGTAGTTATTGCATTAATTACCTTTTTAGTATTCTATTTTATTGAAGGCAGTTTTAATACAGGGTTAATGAATGCAGTAGCAGTATTGGTAATCGCTTGTCCTTGTGCATTAGGTCTAGCAACACCTACAGCTATAATGGTTGGTACAGGTAAGGGAGCGGAAAATGGTATATTAATAAAATCTGGTGAACATCTAGAAAGAGCTCATGAAATGGAAGCTATAATATTAGACAAAACTGGAACCATAACCAAGGGAGAACCAGAAGTAACAGATATAATAAGTTTTGATTCTTTAGATAAGTATGAATTGTTGCAAATAGCAGCTTCAGTAGAAAAATCTTCAGAACATCCTCTTGGGCAAGCTATTGTAAAAAAAGGAGAGGAAGAACTACTTATATTAACTGAAGTAGAGGATTTTATGGCTTTGCCTGGTAAAGGACTTAAGGGGGCTTTAGAAGGAAAGGTAATATATATAGGTAATAGGAAATTAATGGAGGAAGTAGGTATTTCTATAGAAATAGGAGAAAAAGAATTGCTTCGATTGGAATCAGAAGGGAAAACCCCTATGTTAATAGCAATAAATAACAAACTAGCAGGAATAATAGCGGTGGCAGACAAAATTAAGGAAAACTCTCAAAAAGCTATAGAAGATTTAAAAGCTATGGATCTTGAAGTGTATATGATAACAGGAGATAATGAGAGGACAGCTAAAGCCATCGCCAAAGAGGTAGGGATAGACAATGTACTAGCTGAGGTTCTTCCTGAGAATAAAGCAGAAATGGTAGAAAAAATAAGAGGAGAAGGAAAAATTGTAGGAATGGTAGGAGATGGAATTAATGATGCTCCAGCTTTAGCAGCAGCTGATATAGGATTTGCTATAGGTACTGGTACAGATGTAGCTATGGAAGCTGCAGATATAACCCTTATGAGAGGAGATTTAAATGGTGTTGTTACAGCTATTAGATTAAGTCATAGTACCATGAGGATTATTAAACAAAATTTATTTTGGGCCTTTTTCTACAATTCCATAGGTATACCCTTTGCTGCACTAGGGTATTTAAATCCAATGTTAGCAGGAGCAGCTATGGCCTTTAGTTCTGTATCAGTAGTAAGCAATTCTTTAAGATTAAAAAAGTTTAAATAATAGGATGAAGGAGGGATTGAGATGAAAAAAGTAATAATTATTGAAGGTATGTCTTGTAATCATTGTGTGATGGCAGTAAAAAATGCATTATCCCAAATAGAAGGAGTTTCCCATGTAGATGTAGAATTAAATAACAACAGAGCAATAGTAGAAGGAGAAATAATCCCAGATGAAATTATAAAAGAAAAAATAGAAGATGCAGGATATGATGTAATAGAAATAAAATAGAAAATTGGTGATATTATATGAATGAAGGGAAGCAAAAAGCTGCTCAAAAGTTAAAGACGGTAAGAGGACAGATAGATGGCATAATTAAGATGATAGAAGAAGACAGGTATTGTGTAGATATATCCACACAAATATTATCAGCCATAGGATTACTTAAAAAAGCCAATATAGATGTATTAAATTCTCATATTAGATCCTGTGTAAAAGATGCAATCTTAGAAGGAGAGGAAGAAGGAGAAGAAAAAATTGATGAGATAATAATGATAATAGATAAGTATATAAAATAATAGCCAATAACTATCTTTTAATTATCGATAATTAAAAGATAGTTATTTATTTTATATATGGTATTATTAATTTAGTAATATCTTTTATTAAATCTATTTCTTTTTTAGAACAGCGTTTTAATATAAAAAATAGTTCCTTTAGTTCATCGTCTATTACATCAGAATTATATTGACTAAAAGACTCTGAGATGAGACATTGGTCATCTATCTTATAAGAATTATCCAACAGATAATCAGTAGATATATGAAGGGTATTAGCAATATTTACCAAAGTCTCTATACTCATTTTTCTTTCTCCCCTTTCAATTTGACCTATGTAATAAGGAGAAAGATTAAGTAGTTCTGCAAATTTTTCTCTTGTTAAATTTAATCTTTCCCGTTCAAAACGGATTTTAGCACCTACATTTTTTAAATTTAAAACAGACAAACTATCATTCATCATTATGCCACTCTCCTTATATTAACTCTATTATTAAAACGGTATCTATTGAATTGGCTATAAGCATAAAAAAATAGTTGCCAATTCATATAAAATATATTATTGTATTAATATAATCAATTGATATAAATAAATTACTTATTAAATGAGGAGGAAAAATAGTGAAAAACAAAACAAATAAGAATACCCCCACCTTTAAGTTCAAAAAAATAGGTGGGGGATGAATTATGTAGTGACAAGAATTTAAGTATATTGTATAATATAAATGACGAGAACTTATGTTCAAAATAGGCGAAAATAAAAAGAAATCAATTTAAATTTTCACATGAGAAATATCAAAATACAATGGGATAATTCCCAAAACTTGGTACTTAAATATAATTAAAGAATATAAAATAATAATGTTTTAGGGTCAAGGAGGAAAGATGTGAAAGAAAAAATAGATAATTTAAGAGAGCTTTTGCATAAAGAAATGGATGGGGATCAGATTGACTATAATAATGTTTTAAAGATAAGTAAGGAATTGGATGAGCTTATAGTAAAATATCATAAAGGCAAACAATTACAAAACAAAAAACCTATCAATAAAAGCTAGTAAGCACTTACTAGCTTTTATTGATTAGAATTAATTGTAGCCTTTTCTAATAAGGATTCTCTATTTTTATAAGTGAGAGTAGTTTATACAAATTAATAATAAATATTAAATATAATGTTGATTTTTAGTAGGGAAATGGGTATAATAATAATGAAGGTCAAAGATAGTCAAACATTTTTGATTTTCATGTTTTATGGAAAAGGGGTGATGAAGCCTATGGAGTATAAAGACTATTATAAAATACTGGGAGTAGATAAAAATGCTAGTACTGATGAAATAAAGAAAGCTTATAGGAAATTAGCTAAAAAATATCATCCAGATTTAAATCCAGGTAATAAAGAAGCAGAACAAAAATTTAAGGATATAAATGAAGCCTATGAGGTTTTAGGAGACGAAGAAAAACGAAAAAAATATGACGCCTTTGGTAGTGGATATAATTTTACAGATGGACAGCATTTTGATCCTTCACAATTTGGATTTGAAAATTTTGGAAATGGGTATAGATATACTTATACTACTACTGGTGGTGAAGGTTTTAGCGATTTTTTCAATATGTTTTTTGGTGAGGATTTGTTTTCAGATAATGATTTTGGAATAGGCGATTTGTTTGGTAGAAGAGCAGGTAGAACAAAAAGTAAAGGACATTATTATGAACCTAAACCT